>Ga0209066_10000364_pt1 | contig 67094 bp, 58 predicted proteins | sample All_14_2_FD_187198 | JGI IMG/M metagenome (GOLD analysis project Ga0209066, IMG submission 187198) | Freshwater microbial communities in response to fracking from Pennsylvania, USA - Allegheny Zone_MetaG_DW_15 (SPAdes) (version 2) ...
AGACCGCCAGTCACACGGGAAATGTTGTTAGCACACCCGGTTTTGGCGCCAAATCCACTCCCAGCAATATCAGATACTTACGATCTCGTGTTCCCCGCGTGTTCCGCCAGCACTGTCCAACTTGGGTTTGACGAAGTTGAGGCCATTTTGGTCAAGAATGATCGACCCGAACCGGCTTGGCGCGCGATCAGGGCGCGGCTGCCATTGGAAGATGGCGAGAGCCAAGACTGATCGACGGCACAAAAAAGCCCCCGAAATTCGGGGGCTTTTTCATTTGATAGAGCAGGAAAATCAGGCGTCCTTCGCCATCCATTCTTCCAGCCACTTGATCGAATAATCGCCGCTCAAGAAATCGGGCTGATTCAGCAGGCGCTGGTGCAGCGGGATCGACGTTTTGGGGCCTTCGATCACCATTTCCGACAGCGCACGCTTCAGCCGCATAATGCAGCCTTCGCGGGTGCGGCCATAGACAATCAGCTTGGCGATCATCGAGTCATAGTACGGCGGGATTTTGTACCCGGCGTATAGCCCCGAATCGACGCGCACATGCATGCCGCCCGCTGCGTGATAGCTCTTCACCAGACCGGGCGAGGGCGCGAAAGTGAACGGGTCTTCCGCGTTGATGCGGCACTCGATCGCATGGCCCTTGAACTCGATCTCTTCCTGTTTGACCGAGAGCGGCTTGCCATCGGCAATGCGGATCTGTTCGCGCACAAGGTCTACGCCGGTGATCGCTTCGGTGACCGGATGTTCCACCTGCAGGCGGGTGTTCATCTCGATGAAGTAGAACTCACCGTTTTCCCAAAGGAATTCAATCGTGCCAGCACCGCGATAGCCCATGTCAGCCATCGCCTTGGCGACGATGCCGCCCATGCGATCCCGCTCTTCGGCGGAAATGACGGGCGAGGGCGCTTCTTCGAGCACCTTCTGGTGGCGGCGTTGCAGCGAACAGTCACGCTCGCCCAGATGGATGGCGTTGCCGTTGCCATCGCCAAAGATCTGGAATTCGATGTGGCGTGGGTTGCCGAGGTACTTCTCGATATAGACAGTGGCATCGCCGAACGCGGCCTTGGCTTCGGTCCCGGCCTGCTGGATCAGCGTTTCCAGCTCGTCCGGTCCGTTGCAGACCTTCATGCCGCGTCCGCCGCCGCCCGATGCAGCCTTGATGATCACCGGATAGCCTGCGGCTTCGGCAATCGCCTTGGCTTCGGTGATATCCGAGACTGCGCCGTCCGATCCGGGGACCAGCGGCAAGCCGAGCGCACCGGCAGTGCGCTTGGCCTCGATCTTGTCACCCATCGTGCGGATATGTTCAGGCTTCGGGCCGATCCACGTGATGTCGTGCGCTTCGACGATCTCGGCGAACTTGGCGTTTTCCGAAAGGAAGCCGTAGCCGGGGTGGATCGCATCGGCATGCGTGATTTCAGCTGCCGAAATGATCGCCGCTACGTTGAGGTAGCTGTCCTTGGCTGCTGGCGGGCCGATGCAGACCGCATGGTCTGCCAGCCGCACATGCATGGCATCGGCATCGGCGGTGGAATGCACCGCGACCGTCTCGATCCCCATTTCGTGCGCGGCGCGATGAATGCGCAGAGCGATTTCGCCGCGATTGGCGATAAGCAGGCGCTTAATGGCCATTTGCGCGCCCTTACGCGATCACGACCAGCGGCTGGTCAAATTCGACCGGCTGCGCGTTTTCGACGAGGATGGCCTGAACCACACCGGCGGCAGGCGCGGTGATCGGGTTCATCACTTTCATCGCCTCGATAATGAGCAGGGTTTCGCCTGCCTTCACCGTCTGGCCCACCGAAACAAAGTTGGGCGCGCTTGGTTCGGCGGCAAGGTAGCAAGTGCCGACCATCGGCGATTTGACGGCATTGGCGTTGACCTCTGCCGGCGCAGGGGCAGCAGCTGCGACGGGCGCAGCCGCCGCAACGGGTGCAGGAGCAGCAACCGCCACTTGGGCAACCGGCGCTGCGGTCAATTGGCGGGCGACGCGGATCTTGCGTTCGCCGTCTTCTACTTCGATTTCGGACAGTCCGGTTTCTGCAAGAAGTTCAGCCAGTTCGCGCACCAGCGTGCTGTCGATTGCCATGTTGTCGGCTTTGTCGCCGCGTTCGTGACCCATTGGTATTTCCTCGCGGGGTATGGATTCTAGGCTCGCGCCATGCCCGCAAGGTGGCGGGCTGGCAAGTGCTATGGGGCGTGGAACGTGGAAAACGCTGGCTTCAGAGCCGCGAAACTGCGTCCAAAGCGACCAGATAGCTGTTCGCACCGAAACCGCACACTGTGCCGAGTGCGGCCATCCCGACATAGGATTTGTGCCGAAACTCTTCGCGCTTGTGAGGGTTGGACAGGTGGACTTCGATCACAGGCACTTTTATCGACTTGATCGCATCATGGATTGCGACAGACGTGTGGGTGTAGGCACCGGCGTTGATCAGCACCGCTTTTGCACCTTCGGCCTGTGCTTCATGCAGCCAGTCCACAAGGTGGCCTTCGTGGTTGGACTGGCGCATGTCGATCTCAAGGCCCAGTTCGCGGCCCCGGTCTTCCAGCATCCCGGCAATGTCGTCGAGCGTTTGCGAGCCATAGATCTCCGGCTCGCGCAGCCCCAGAAGGTTGAGATTAGGCCCGTTCAGCACATAGACCGTCGCGATGGACGTGGCAGGCTCAGTCATGGCATTTCCCCGATAGCATGATCGCGGGCCGTGATAGCCATTGCCAAAGCTTGTGCAAGTCTGCGCGGTTTGGGATCAGCCTTCCGGGCCGATTGGCGGCGGTGGGGGAACGCCGTCCTGGCTTTCGCTCATGTCACTGTCGCCGCCGGTGTCAAAGCTTTCGCCGCCATCATCGAATGTTGGCTCACCACCTGCATCCGGGAGCGGCGCTGAACCCGGCTGCGCGGCCAGGCTAATCGCCTGACGCGAACGCTTGTCGGCGGCCTCGACCTTCTTTTCCATCTCGGAAAGGCGCGCGTCGAGTTTCTCCTCTTCCGACGCCTTGCCGCAGCCGGCGAGCGCAAGCGAAAGCATGAGGAGAGCGGGGACGGTGCGCATGCGCCGCCCGCCGCTGCTTTTGCCCGAAGGCGATTCTCTATGTGCGGATCGGTTGATCATTGCGAGGGTGTAGCAAAGGGAGGTTACCGAAAACTAACCAAACCGCAGCGCGCTTAGCGATCACTGCCCTTGGTCTTGCCCCATTGCCGCGCGGCCGTGTAACCAAGGTATCCCGTGCCGAAGAGCGCGTAGAGCGGCTCTGGCAGCCCACCCAGATAGGCGTTGATGCCCGCCGCGATGCCCTTGGCGGCTTCGGGACGAAATGCCGCGATCAGCCCCATCGGCAGCGCCCACAGGATCATGATGTACATGACATATAGAAAGCCGGGTCGTGCACGGCTGGTCCACGGGTCGGTGGAATTGGCCTCGGCAACAATCGCAGACATGCGCGTGCGGATCTGCTCCAGTTCCTGCGAGCCCTCCAGCTTCAGCAGTTCCAGCTTGGCCCGGTCGCGTGCTTCCTTGTCAGGAATGACCTTGTCGATGATCGTCGAGATGGGGGAAATCAGTGCTTCAAGAATGCCCATGAGATGCGTCCTTTCAAGATGTGGGACGCGAAGGCATGTAACCATATCGGTTCGTGTAGGAAAATGCTTTCCAGCAAAAAGGCCCGGAACGCCGATGCGCCGGGCCTTTTGAGCAATCTTGAGATTGGCTTGAAATTGGTCGGGACGAGAGGATTCGAACCTCCGACCCCCACACCCCCAGTGTGATGCGCTACCAGGCTGCGCTACGTCCCGACCGGAAGCGCGCCTATAGGCAGCCATTTTCAGGAAGGCAAGCGCCCGATTGCCGAACGGGTCTTGAATTGCGGCTGATGCTCAATCCGGGCATTCATTGCCTTGCATCTGTCAACCTGCTAACCGCCCCCATCAATCCAACTGGCGCAGGATTTTGCGGGGAAACCGCAGCCTGCGCGGTTGTAATCCTGCCGATGCGATCCCAGAAACGGACCCATGATGTTTAGCACTCTCTCCGCCGCCGCTACCAGTTCCGGCCAGCCTCCCGCCTGGATGAGCTTCCTGCCGCTCGTTGCGATGGGTTTCATTTTCTGGTTCCTGATCCTGCGTCCGCAGATGCGGCAGCAGAAAGAGCACAAGGCCAAGATCGCCGCGATGAAGAAGGGCGATATGGTCGTCACCGCAGGTGGGTTGATCGGAAAGGTGATCAAGCTGGACGATCACTACGCCGAACTGGAGCTTGGCCCGAACGTAAAGGTCAAGGCCGTGCGCGCCACCATTGGTGATATCGTGCCGCCGACTGGTTCCGCACCTGCCAACGACTGATTCAATTTACCTGAAAGCTGCCCGCCCATGCTCGATTTTCCGCGCTGGAAGGTGATCTGGCTCTGGTTCGTGACGCTGGTCTGCGTCGCGGCCGCGATCCCCTCGCTCACTTCCACGATGGGCCTTGCCTGGCCTTCCTCGCTGCCCGAACCGAAGATCAACCTTGGGCTTGATCTTGCAGGTGGCAGCCACATTCTGCTTGAAGCAGATCCGAGCCAGGTGCGCCAACAGCGCATCGAAGGGATGGAGGAATCGGTCCGGAACAAGCTGAAGCAGGATGGCAAGGGCATCCGCATCAGCGACATTTCGAACCGTGATGGCGCGCTGACTTTCGTTGTTGCCGAGCCTTCGCAGGTCGATGCCGTGCGGGAAGCGGTGCTGCCGCTGACCAATGGAGCGGGCCTCACCGGCCAGCGCGATTGGGACATCAATGTTGTCGATGGCAACCGCTTCGTGCTCAAACCGACCGAGGCGGGGGTCAATCAAGCGGTAACGCAGGCAATGGACACGGCGGTTGAGGTCGTGCGCAAGCGTATTGACGCGCTGGGCACCAAGGAACCGACGATCATCCGCTCCGGCCCTACGCGTATCGTCGTCCAGGTGCCGGGCCTGCAAGACCCGCAGGCGCTCAAGAACCTGCTGGGCCAGACCGCCAAGCTCGAATTCAAGCTGGTCGATACCACCGCACTTCCGTCTGACGTGGCGCAGGGCATTGCGCCTCCAGGTAGTGAGATCGTGCCTTTCGCCAGCCCAGCGGCAGGCGGCGGCGTGCCGACCATCGCGGTAAAGCGCCTTGGCGGCATTCGCGGCGATCAGTTGACCAATGCACAGCAGAGCAACAACCAGCAGAACAACGAACCGGTCGTCAACATCACCTTCAACACCGAAGGCGGGGCGAAATTCGCCAAGCTGACTACGCAGAACACCGGCAAGCAGTTTGCGATCATCCTTGATGGCAAGGTGCTGTCCGCGCCGACCATCAATGAGCCGATCCTTGGTGGCAGCGCGATTATCTCGGGCAGTTTCACCACCGAAAGCGCCAATGCGCTGGCAATCTCGCTGCGTTCGGGCGCGTTGCCGGTTGATCTGAAGGTCGTGGAAGAGCGCACCGTTGGGCCAGACCTTGGCGCGGATTCGATCCGCAAGGGCATGATCGCGATGGGGGTCGGCACGCTGGCGCTCGCGGTGTTCATCCTGATCACGTATGGCCGCTTTGGCGTCTATGCCAACCTTGCGGTATTCATCAACGTTATCATGATCCTGGGCATCATGGGCATTATCGGCACCACGCTGACCCTGCCGGGCATTGCCGGTTTCGTGCTGACCATTGGCGCGGCGGTGGATGCCAACGTGCTGATCAACGAACGTATCCGCGAAGAACGCCATCGCGGGCGCAAGGTCGTGCAGGCGGTGGAACTGGGCTACAAGGAAGCCAGTCGCGCGATTTTCGATGCCAACATCACCAACGTGATTGCCGCAGTGCTGATGTTCGCGTTCGGCTCCGGCCCGGTAAAGGGCTTTGCGGTCGTGCTGATGATCGGCATTGCCACCTCGGTGTTCACCGCCGTCACGCTGACCCGCCTGTGGGTAGCGCAATGGCTCCGCCGCGCCCGTCCCACCGAAATCGCCCTGTAAGAGGAGGCAACAGACATGAAACTCCTCAAGCTCGTCCCGGACAACACCAACATCCACTTCCTCAAGTGGCGCGTGCCGTTCTATGTGGTCAGCATCATCCTGATGGCGGCATCGCTGGGGTTGGTGGCGACCAAGGGTCTCAATCTTGGCGTCGATTTCATCGGCGGCCAGATGATCCGCGTGACCTTTGAACGCAGCGCCGAAGCGCCCGTGGTCGAACTGCGCGAACAGGTTGCCAAGCTGGGCTATGGCGAACCGGTGATCCAGCGCTTCGGCAAGCCGAACGAAATTTCGATCCGCATGAAGCTGCCAGAAGGCGCTGAAGGCGATGCCGCCCTGTCTGACAAGATGGCGCGCACGATCACCACCGACATCAAGAAGAACCACACAGACGCGCGGATCGATGGGGTCGATTCGGTTTCAGGCAAGGTGTCGAAGGAACTCGGCTGGGATGCGTTCAAGGCGCTCGGCTTCGCATCGCTGGCGGTGGCGGCCTATATCTGGCTGCGCTTTGAATGGCAGTTCGGCGTCGGCGCGCTGTTCGCACTCGTCCACGACGTGACGCTGACGCTGGGGCTGTTCGCGCTGACGGGCATGGAGTTCGATCTCAACATCGTCGCTGCGCTGCTAACGCTGATCGGCTATTCGCTGAACGACACCATCGTGGTCTACGACCGCATCCGCGAGAACATGAAGAAGTTCCGCAAGATGCCGATGCCCGAACTGCTCGATCTTTCGGTGAACGAGACGCTGGCGCGCACCATCGTTACGTCCCTGTCGATGCTGATTACGCTGCTGGCATTGCTGCTGCTCGGCCCTGATGTGATCTTCGGCTTCACCGCTGCCATCACGCTGGGCATCTTCGTCGGCACTTACAGTTCTGTCTATATGGCCGCGCCCATCCTGATCTGGCTGAAGGTCAATCCGAACAGCTTCGTGCCCACCGAAACGGCAATGGAAAAGCAGGAACGGCTGACGCGCGAAGGGGCGTGATCTCCCAAACTGTTGCTTGAAATGCGGCGGGGAAGCTCAGTGCTTCTCCGCCGCTTTCGTGTAGATTTCCGCCAGCGCTGCTGCATTGGCGTCCCAGCTGAACCGTTCTGCATTTGCGGCAACATCAGCTTGACCGGGTGGATTGGCGAGCAACTCTGCCACCCCCTGCGCAATGGCTTCGGGCGTGCGCGCCACGATGCGGCCCGCGCTGTCATCCTGCACCACCTCACGCGCGCCGCCCACATCGGGGATAACTACCGGCGTTCCGCAGGCCAAAGCCTCGATCCATGCGTTGGCCAGCCCTTCACGCTCCGATGGCAGCACCATCGCATCGGCTGCACACAACAGATGCGGCAGCATGTCATGTTCCACGCTCCCAAGAAACTGCACCCGCGCGTCAAGGCCAAGCTGGCTCACCAGCTTTCGCAGCACGGGTTCATCCGCTCCGGTCCCGGCAATTGCCAACTGCACGTCGTCGGGCAGCAGCGCCAGTGCGCGGATCGCCAACGCCTGTCCCTTGATTGCCAGCAGCGCGCCAACGCAAAGCAGCAGCCGCCCTTCGGACCAGACCTGCATGGCCGGAATGGCCGAGATCAGTTGCCTTGCCGCTTCGCGCTCCAGCGGCTGAAAGCGTGCGCGGTCCAGCCCGGTGTAATGAACGGAAATCCGCGTCTCGGGCATGCCCATCGCCACCATATCGCGGGCGAGAGCGCACGAGACCGAAAGCAGAGCCGAGGCCTGTTCTGCCGCCGCCAGCATCTGCCGCCGCGCCAGCGCCTTTTCGCCCCACAAATGAATGTCTGATCCGCGCGCCTTTATCGCCAGCGGCAGGCCCAGTGCTCGCGCCACTTTCGCAGCGGCTGGCCCATCTGGATAGAAGAACTGTGCATCGACCATGTCGAACGGTGTTTCCGCATGGAGCTTGCGCGCCAGCGGCAACACGGCGCTGGCAATCAGGAACGGATTGATCGGCCCCGAGACTCCGGGCACCAACATAAAGCGCGGGTGATGGACGGTCACCTCGCCTTGCTGCGCTACCTCCGGAATCTGCTCCAGCGCGGCGTAGCGCTGCATCGGCACAGGCGGCTTGCCGATGGGATTGACCACCGTCACCTCCCAATCGCCGCGCGCCGCCAGAGCCTCCATCTGGCGCGAAACAAAGCGGCCGAAACCGGCGCGGCCCGGCGCCGGGTACAGCGTCGAGATTGAAAGCAGGCGCTTCAAGTTCAGAGCTTGCGCACAAGCATTTCGGCAAGGCCGAGCCAGACCGGACGATCAATCACCACCTGCCGCTGGCCGGGGCCGGGTGGCAAAATGGCCACGCGCCCATCGCGCTGGTCGATCAACCGACCAAAGGCAAAGCGTCCGCCGGGGCGGGGGGCCAGCACATCGCGGTTGAACGCGCGCGCAAAGTCCTCTGGCTCGATCTGCCGCAGCCACACCTGATCGCCAGCGCGGTATTCGCCCGCGCTATCGTCCACTGCCATCGCCATCAGCCGGGCCGATCCATCAAGCGTCACCGGCAGGATCGCATCCATCGGCTTGGCCAAAGCCTCTGCGCCTTGTGCGCCAAACCGGGCTACCAGTCGCGCCGGGCTTTCCTCGTCAGCCTTGACCAGCAATTGCGGATCGACACCCAGCGCCGCCCCGATGCGGTTCATCCACGTCAGCGACAGGCTGCGCATGCCGGTTTCAAGCCGCCCGATGGTCTGCGCCGTGGTCGGCGGATCGCAGCGCGCCGCCACATCGGCCAGCGTCATGCCTTTTTGCCGACGGATATCGCGAATTCGATTGATCATGCGTCAGTCATCTCTCGAGCCTGTTTAACCGCTACGGTGTTTTTTCGCTTTCCTACAAAGCCGGGGGCAAGGCAAGTGCTTTGCTTGTTCCACCCATGTTCCCAGCAGGAGACAGTCCTTGGCCCGCATGCTCGCAACCCGTGAATTGACCCCGGAAGGCCCGCGGCGCAGCGCCGATTGTGGCCCAAGCGCCCGCTCCGTCACCGTCAACCTCTCCGAATCGCCACTCACCTGGCTCCACGCACGCGGCCACCTGACCGACCGTCAGTTCGATGCCGGAGAGCGCCTTCGCGCCGACTACGAACGCGGGCAACTCGCGCCTTCCGTCACTATGCGCTGGGACGCCGTGCGGATCAGCAGCACCGGTGATCGCGGCCTGAATGCAAGCGAGCGCCAGATTGCCGCGCGCCAGCGCTTCGATGCCGCCGTTGCCGATGCGGGCAAAGGTCTGTCCGACATCCTGTGGCGCGTTGTCTGTGCGGGCGAGGGGCTTCCGGCCGCGGAAAAGGTGCTAGATTGGCCTGCACGCAGTGGCAAGCTGGTGCTGCGCATCGCGCTGGACCGGGTGGCCGATCATTATCGCATGCCCTGACCGAAGGTATCTTTTGCAACAAAAGGGCTTTGAACGCGTCTCCGGCTGTGGCACCGCTCCGCAACTTTCTGATTCCCGGAGAAGATGTTCATGACTGTCCGCTTCAGCCGCCGTTCCTTTGTTGCCTCGGCCAGCGCCGCTTCCGCGCTGGCCTTCAGCCCGCGCTTCGCCTTTGCCGCCGCCACCGGAGAGGACGCGCGGCTGGACGCGCTGTTTACCCGCATATTCAACGATCAGATGATGCTGGCTCCGACATACGCAACGTCGCTCGGGCTGGACAAGGGGGCGATGGCTGGCCTGCGTTCGAAGCTGGGTGACAACAGCGCAGCGGGCCGCACGGCCGCCATCGCGCAGACCCGTGGCGCTCTGTCAGACCTCGCCAAGATTGACGGCGAGGCGCTGTCGGCCCCGATGAAGGTCAATCTCGACGTCGTGCGCTATCAGCTTGAGCGCCGCCTTGATGGTCCGCGCGTCGGCGTAGACAGCCCGCAATCGCCCTATCGTATCACACAGCGCTCCTGCGCCGCTTTCAGTGTGCCCGACTTTCTCGATTCCACGCATCCGATGGAGAGTGCCGAGGACGCTGAGGCCTATCTCGCTCGTCTTGCGGGCCTGCGCACCCAGATCGACAACGACATCACCGAACAGCGCGAACAGGCTGCGCGCGGCCTGATCGCTCCGGCATGGTCACTCGATCTTGCATTGATGCAATTGCGCAAGCTGCGCGCACCTGCGCCGGGCGAATCGTCGATGGTCCAATCCATCGTTCGCCGCACCGCGAAGAAGGGCATTGCCGGCAACTGGCAGCCCCGCGCCGAAGCCATCGTGCGCGATGCGATCTACCCCGCCATCGACCGCCAGATCGCGCTGCTCGAACAGCTCAAGCCCACCAGTGCTGCCGGTGACGGCGCATGGCGCATCCCGCGCGGTGACGAGATCTATGCTGCTGCGCTGATGCAGGCGACCACCACCAACTACACCCCCGATGAAGTCCACAAGATCGGCCTTGAACAGGTGGCCGACCTCACCGCCCAACTTGATGTCGTGCTCAAGGCCGCAGGCTATACCAAGGGCACCGTGGGCGAACGGCTGGCCGCGCTCAACACCCTGCCCGAACAGCTCTATGCCGCCACGCCCGAGGGCAAAGCCGAACTGATCGCAAGCCTGAATGCGGGCGTGCAGAAGATGAACGCCTTGCTGCCCAAGGCCTTCGCCACGCTGCCCGACCAGCCGCTAGACATTCGCGCCGTGCCGGTGGAAATTCAGGACGGTGCCGCCAACGGCTATTACTATTCGGCGTCGCTCGATGGCAGCCGCCCGGCGATCTACTGGATCAACCTCAAGGAAGTGTCCGACTGGCCGAAATACACGCTGCCGTCGCTGACCTACCACGAAGGCACACCCGGCCATCACCTGCAGATCAGCCTTGCGCAGAAGTCTGAAAGCATCCCGCTGATCCGCAAGACGGGCGGCTTTTCGGCCTATTCCGAAGGCTGGGCGCTCTATTCCGAACAGGTGGCCGACGAACTTGGCGCCTATGACGGCATCGAAAAGGCGGGCTACCTGCAGTCCTTCCTGTTCCGCGCCACCCGCCTCGTGGTCGACACGGGCCTGCACACCAAGCGCTGGAGCCGCGAAAAGGCGACCGACTACATGGTCGCCACCACCGGCTTCACCCGCCCCCGCACGCTGCGCGAAGTGGAGCGGTATTGCACCAGCATCGGGCAGGCCTGCAGCTACAAGATCGGCCACATCGCCTGGCTGCGCGCGCGTGAAAAGGCGCAGAAGGCATTGGGTGACAAGTTCGACATCAAGCAGTTCCATGAGGTGCTGCTGGAAGGCGCGATGCCGCTGTCGATTTTGGAAAAGCGGATCGAGGAGCGGACGGCTGCTGCGCTGAAGGCGTAACCCCGCCACCTGAAACTTGCGCTAAAAACCGCGCGCCCCCGCGAAGGCGGGGGCCTCAGGGTTCTAACGCAACATCAGCGTAAACGGCCTGAGGCCCCCGCCTGCGCGGGGGTGCGAAGCGTTTTGTTGAGAACCTACCCCTCAACCATCTCCGCCAGTTCCAGCCAGCGCTCTTCCGCTGCGTCCTTCTCGGCCCGCACCTTTTCAAGCGCCGCCATCAGGGCATCGAACTTCTTCGGGTCTTTCGTGTACAGATCCGGGTCGGCCAACTGCGCCTCACCCCGCCCGATCTCGGCGTCCAGCTCCTCGATCCGCTTGGGCAGGATCTCGTAGTCACGCTGGTCCTTGTACGTCAGCTTGCCCTTCTTCGCCGGCATCGGGGGAGGGGGCGCAGCCGTCTCAGCCTTGTCACCACCCGCCTTCGCCACCGGCTTGCCCGCCAGCCGGCTTTTGCGCATCTTCTCCCAGTCGGCATAGCCGCCTGCGACGATGTCCACGCGGCCCGAGCCGTCCATGCCCAGCGTGATCGTCACCGTCTTGTCCAGAAAATCGCGGTCATGGCTGACGATCAGCACGGTGCCGTCATAATCCGAAATCACTTCCTGCAGCAGGTCGAGCGTTTCCAGATCAAGGTCGTTGGTCGGCTCGTCCAGCACCAGCAGATTGGAAAACCGCGCAAATTCGCGCGCCAGCAGCAGGCGAGACCGCTCCCCGCCCGAAAGCGTGCCCACGCGCGCTTCAACGAGGTTCGGGTCGAACAGGAAGTCCTTGAGATAGCCGTGGATATGCTTGCGCACCCCGCGCACGTCGATCCAGTCGCTGCCGTCGGCCAACACATCGCGCACGCGCTTTTCGGGCGACATCAGGCTGCGCTGCTGGTCAATGAACACGGCTTCCAGCGTATTGGCCAGCGTAATTTTGCCGCTGTCCGGCTCCAGTTCGCCGGTCAGCAGCTTCAGCAGTGTGGTCTTGCCCGCACCGTTTGATCCCACCACACCGATGCGGTCCTTGCGCGTGATGCGCAGGGTGAAGTCCTTCACGATCGCCCGCTCACCAAAAGCCTTGTTCACATGATCGGCAACGATCACCGCCTTGCTCTTGGCATCGTCGCTGGATAGCGCCAGCTTGGCCGTGCCCTGCGGCGTGAGCATCGCGGCGCGCTGTTCGCGCATTTCATAGAGCTTTTCCAGCCGCCCCATGTTGCGCTTGCGCCGTGCGGTAACGCCGCGTTCCAGCCAGTGCGCCTCGATCTTCAGCTTGGCATCCAGCTTGTCCGCCGCGCGCGCCTCTTCGGCATAGGCCTGTTCCATCCACGCTTCGTATCCGCCAAAGCCGATTTCCTTGCGGCGCAGCGATCCGCGATCCAGCCACAGCGTTGCCTTGGTCAGCCGTTCCAGGAACGTGCGGTCATGGCTGATCACCACAAACGCGCCGCGATAGCGGGTCAGCCAGTCTTCCAGCCAATCGATGGCCGCCAGATCAAGATGGTTGGTCGGCTCGTCCAGCAGCAGCAGGTCCGGCTCGCTCGCCAGCGCCCGCGCCAGCGCCGCCCGCCGCCGCTCACCCCCGCTGGCGCTGTCCGCCTTGCGCGAAAGATCGATGCCAAGCTGGCCCGCGATCGCCTCAACCTCATGCTGCGGCGGCGCATCCTTGCCCGAAAGCGCAAAGTCCATAAGCGTGTCGTAACCGGTGAAGAACGGGTCTTGCTCCAGCGTCACGATCTTCGTGCCCGGCTGGATCGAACGCGTGCCCTTGTCGGCATCCACTTGCCCGCCCAGCAGTTTGAGCAGCGTCGTTTTCCCAGCACCATTGCGCCCGATCAGCGCGAGCCTGTCGCGCTGCTGGATATGGATGTCGAGGTCCTGAAAGAGCCAACCATTGCCCTGGATCAGGCCAAGGCCTTCCCAGCTGAGTATCGGTGCCGCCATGCCGCGCGCTTACCCGCACCGTTGCGCTTTCGCAACGCCTCTGCGCAATTGACACCGGTTGCGGCCACCCTTTGCGCATTCACCGCTTGTTCAAAGGCTGCGCGGTAGGCATTCCCCCATCATGAACCGACTGACTGCCCTCATTGCTGCCACGCTCGCCGTTCTGCCTGCTGCATCACCTGCACAGCAACAGCGCCCCAGTGAACAGAACGAGGCCCGCCGCGATTTGCGCGCAGGCAACGTGCGCTCGCTGCGCGATATCGAACGCCGCGTGCTGCCGACCAAGCCCGGAATGCAATACCTCGGCCCGGAATACGATCCCTCGGCGATGGTCTACCGCCTGAAGTTCATCCGCGATGGCCGCGTGGTGTTCGTCGATGTCGATGCGCGCACGGGGCAGGTGATGGGCGAAAGCCGCTAACGCCAACCCCACCACATGACCCGTCACCCCGGGCTTGACCCGGTGTCCCGCTGTTCTTTGGCCTTTGCGCAAAACCTGAAGGAAAACAGAAAGCGGGATCCCGGATCAAGCCCGGGATGACGAACTTGGAGGACCTGTCAGTTTGAGGCAACGGCCAGCCTCACCCCAACCATTCGCCGGTGATCTCGCCCCGATGCCCCTCCGGCGCCAGCGCCGCTCGCAGCGCTTCGAGCATAGGCGGCAGGTCTTGCGTAAAGGCATAGGGCGGATTGACGAAAAACAGCCCCGCGCCGTTATAGATGCCGGGCTGATAGCTGTCATAGAGCCAGTGCTCCACGTTCAGTATCTTCGCAATGCCAAGCCGGCCTAGCTGCTCCTTCCACCGCACATGCGTGTGCCGGTCCTTCAGCGGATACCAGATCACTGTCACGCCATGCGCCCACTTGCGGTGCGCGGCGGCAAGCGTGGCCACGATCCGCGCGCGTTCGTCGGTCTGCTCATAGGGCGGGTCGACCACCACCACGCCGCGAGGCGTTCGGGTCGGCAGCATTGCCAGCCAAAGCTCGTAGGCGTCCCGCTCATGCACCGCAGCAGACGTGCCGCGCATCGCCCCGCGCAGGGCATAGGCGTCCTCAGGATGCTTCTCGTTCAGGATCAGCCCATCCTGCGGCCGCAAAAGCTGCGCCAGAAAGCGCGGCGATCCGGGATAGAGCCGCAACTCATCCCCCGCATTCACCGCCCGCACAGCCGCGCGATAGTCGTCCAGCAAGGGGTCGGCGTCGGCAAAAGCCCGCACCACCCCCTGCGCCGCCTCACCCGTGCGCCCGGCTTCATCGCTATTCAGGTCGTACAGCCCGCAACCGGCATGGGTATCGATCAGCGTCAGCGCGCTGTCCTTGATCTGCAAAGCCCGCACCAGCGCGATCAGCAGGCTGTGCTTCACGACATCGGCGCTGTTGCCCGCATGGAAGGAATGGCGATAATTCATTGTGATCCAGATTTATGGCGCTCTGCTTTATCGGGAACTGCCAAGTGCCAAAGCAGAGCGCGATTCCAAAGAGGCGCGGACGGGTCAGGTTATGAGGGAAAGTCGATGAGGTGAGCGGTGGACGTCAGTGATTGATGGGCAATCAAGGCACTAACCTACGCAAGGTGAACCAGGACCGGGTCTTCAGTCCGATCAGCATATAAGGTGATCGGCCGATTTGAGGTGATCTTTCCCTGCTTGTGCAATTCTCGCAATCGCCACATCACAAAGCAATCTCCGGTTCGATGTGCGGTCTCCCAGATTGCGATCATCCCTTCGCCAACCACCCGGTACAACCTTCTCCAATTCTCCGAGCATTGCTGGAGAATGATTTCATCAAAATGATCATCCATCACCGAGACAGCCGTTCCTTGATGCACAATGCGCAGGTTCGTAGCGTCATTACACAGGTGAACCCACCGGTCTCGCGGGAACCTCTCTTCATCCCATGACGTGCGCGAAGCATTGTCCAACAGATATCTAAATTGTTCCGGTCCCAATTCACCGATGCTTCGTGGCGCTTGGCCCTCCGACGTACCGGGCAAGCCATGATCTACCAGAACGAAAGACGCTCGCTCTCCACCAAAGCGATCAAGATACCAGTGGAGACCGCACAAATCATCGGCGTTTCGAGGCGCAAGCCAAATAAGATGCTCGTCGCTGCGCTCTAGCTTGTTGAGAAAGTCTTTAGCTCCGCTAGCAATCCAATCCCAATTGCTTCCACCAGCGGGAAAATTGGCATCCATCGGCAAGTTCAGGTCTAGCCAAGTTTCGCGTTCGCAAAAGTCGCCACGTCCAATCGGTCCCCATGACAGATTGTCAGTAATGTCTACGACCCTTTTGCGCCGGTCTCGCAAACCGAGTGCTTGGCGCAAGCTCCCGGCAGCGGATGAGTTGAATGTTACGTGGATCACCAAACTTCGCTTCCTAAAACGCACCGGCTCAACCGACTCCTCAAAATGTGAAAGTACACAAGAGCAAATGTGAATACCGAATGCTTAGCACTTCAACTTGTGACTGCATTAACACCCCCCATCACCCCTGCTCCTTGGCGGTCCAGGTTTCCAGCTCGGATTCGGGGTGGCAAGTGGCGGTGCGTTGAGGCACCTTACTGAAATGTTTCTGCCACCTCGCGTCCTTTTTGTTTTGCTCCCATTGGCGTCCACCTCAGTCGCAACGGCTGCCGATGCCAGTTTGGATTGCTATGACCTTAAGGTTCTCGGAGCAACGGTCTCTCAACGAGAACTGCCAATGCCGGATTGCAAAGGCTGCATATACTTTGCAGTGCCCTATGTCCTGCAGATCAAGGTCAAGAAGGTTCTCGAAGGAACGGACGCGTCTTCCCGGCTTGTTGTAAGGTCGATCCAGCATATGGCTGAACCTCAAGAACTGCGTACATGGTGGCTGCGACGTAATTCAGCGAATTCGTATAACCGTGTGGAATACGATCAATCAGTGCAGCCTCGCCGTTGCAGGATAAAAATGCCCCCGGCCAAGCCAATTTCATTCGAATAAATCTAGGCAGCAATGCCGCTTTGCATATGGGCATTTGTCGGTACGGAAACGTCCAAACGCCGCCTCTTTAACCCTGCCCAACCTCCCTTGCGCCCCATGAACAAACCCCAACACCCCTATTCCTTGACCGTTCAGGTTTCCCGCCCCATCTACCGATCCAACTGACCGCGCCGCACAGGCGCGCTGCAAGGGGCAAGTGATGCGCATTCTGATCGTCGAGGACGAACCCACTCTCGGCAAGCAGCTCAAGAACACGCTCGAACAGAACGGTTATGCCGTCGATCTGTCGGTCGATGGTGAAGACGGGCACTTCATGGGCAGCACCGAGGAATATGACGCGGTCGTGCTCGATCTCGGCTTGCCCGAGATTGACGGCCTGACCGTGCTGGGCATGTGGCGCAAGGAGGGGCGCAAGTTCCCCGTCCTCGTGCTCACCGCGCGCGATTCATGGTCTGACAAGGTGGCTGGCCTCGATGCCGGGGCCGATGATTACCTCGCCAAGCCGTTCCAGACCGAAGAACTGATCGCCCGCTTGCGCGCGCTGATCCGCCGCGCTTCGGGCAATTCCTCGTCCGAACTGACCGCAGGCGACGTGCGGCTGGATACCCGTTCGGGTCGCGTGACGCTGAATGGCGAGCCGGTGAAGCTGACCGCGCAGGAATACAAGCTCCTGTCCTATCTGCTCCACCACAAGGGCAAGGTCGTCAGCCGCACCGAACTGATCGAACACATCTACGATCAGGATTTTGACCGCGATTCGAACACTATCGAAGTATTCGTCACGCGCATCCGCAAGAAGCTCGGCCCCGATGTGATCACCACGATCCGTGGCCTTGGCTACAGCCTCGACGATCCGGCTGGCCCCGGTCGCGGCTGATCGGCTGCCGCCTTTGCACGACAACGTCGCATACCCACCCCCAACCCCTCCCGCTTGCGGGAGGGGAGCGAGACTTGCTGAGCGCCAAGCGAAGTTAGTCGCAGCGGGGTGGGCTTCCCCACCTCTCCGGCAACGGACAACCTGTGCCCACGCCACGGCCTGAACCCGCCCAGCAACCGCAGCCAGCGCCGCACACCGGTTCGCTGGCGCGGCGCATGCTGCTTATCGCGGCGGGCTGGATCACCGTGCTGCTGCTGGGCGGCGGCCTCGCGCTCGATCAGACGCTGACCGGGCTGATTACGCGCAACTTTGACGAGCAGCTGGAATACATGCTCACCGCAATGGTCGCCTCGGCCGAGGTCGATCCTGACGGTGAGATCTATTTCAACCGCCCCTTGGGCGACCAGCGCTTCCTTGAACCCAACAGCGGCCTGTACTGGCAGATATCGGGGCAGGGGCACGATGATTTCCCCTCGCGCTCGCTGTGGGACCGCACGCTGCAGACCACGCTCGATCAAAACCACGTCGAGCCGTTCATCGAAGACAGCGACCAGTTCGATGGTGAGCGCCTGCGCCTTATCAAACGCTCGGTCATCCTGCCCGGCAGCAATACGCTGTGGGAATTCCAGATCGGCGCCAGTCGCGGCGAAATCGATGCGCAGATCCGCCGCATCCGCTCGATCCTGATCTGGTCGTTTCTTGCGCTGGGCGCGGGGCTGGTCGGCATGGCGGGCCTGCAGACCTACTACGGCCTCGGCCCCTTGCGCCGCGTGCGCCGCGCCATCGCGCGCATGCGGGAGGGCGAGGCAAGCCGCGTCACCGACCCACTGCCGCTGGAAGTGCAGCCGCTGGTGACCGAACTCAACGCCCTGCTCGAACATTCGGAACGGCAGGCAGAAGAGGCGCGCACCCACGCGGGCAACCTTGCCCACGCGCTGAAAACCCCGCTGACGGTGGTGATGAACGCCGCCACCGCCAAGGCCGATGATCTGGCCGACACGGTGATCCGCGAAGCCGCCGTCATGCGCCGCCAGGTCGATCACCACCTCGCCCGCGCCCGCGCTGTGGGCCGCCGCGCGGTCGGCCTGTCACGCGCGCAAGTGTGGGAAAGCGCGCAGGCGGTGGAGCGCGCGGTCGTGCGGCTCTATCCCAACGTGCGCTTCGACATGGACGGCAGCCGCACCGCCGAAGTTTCGATAGAGCGGCAGGATCTGGACGAGATCCTTGGCAACCTGATTGAAAACGCAGCCAAATACGGCGGCGGCTCGGTGTTCATCACCATCGACACCGCGCCCACCGACCCCAAGTTCTGCGAAATCTGGGTGGAGGACGACGGCATGGGCATCCCCGAAGAATCCCGCACCCGCATCTTCGATCGCGGCGCACGGCTGGACACCGGCAAACCCGGCACCGGCCTCGGCCTCGCCATCGTGCGCGATGTTGCGGAGATTTACGGCGGCAGCGTGGACCTCAAGGAAAGCGAGGACTTGGGCGGCTTGCTCTCGGTCCTGCGCCTGCCAAGGCCCGCTGGAACAGGGAAGTAACGTCAGGCGCGCGGATGGGCGTTGCGGTAGACGTCGAGCAGCGTCGCCGCATCGACCTGCGTGTAAATCTGCGTCGATGACAGGCTGGCATGTCCCAGCAGTTCCTGCAGACTCCGCAAATCCGCCCCCGCGCCCAGCAGGTGCGTGGCGAAGGAATGCCGCAGCGCATGCGGCGTGGCGGTGGCGGGCAGGCCCAGCACGATGCGCGCCCGCGCTACGGCGCGTTGGACCATGCCTTGCGCCAAGGGGCCACCTTTTGCGCCGCGAAACAAGGGCTTGGCCTTTTCCAGCGGCCACGGACATTGGCGCACGTAATCCTCCACGCCTTCACGCACGATGGGCAGAAGCGGCACTACGCGCTGCCGCCCGCCCTTGCCGGTGATCACCACGCTTTCGCCCAGCGGCAGCGCCGAGGCGGGCAAGGCCAGCGCCTCGGCAATGCGCATTCCCGCACCATAAAGCAGCAACAACACCGCCCGGTCACGCGCCGCAATCCACGGCACGCTGGCATCGTCGGCCACGGTTTCTGCAAGGTTTACAGCCTCATCCGGCGTGATCGGGCGGGGAAGGCCCTTTTTCACACGTGGGCCGCGCAGGCGCGGGCGGCTGGCATCCAGATCGCCCGCCTGCTCCTTGGCAAAGGCAATGAACGTCTTCAGCGCCGACAATTCCCGCGCCGCCGAAACATTCCCAAGCCCATCAGCGCGCCGCTCAGCCAGATGGGTGCGCAAGGTGGCAGCGTCGATCTGCGCCACTCTTGCCCAATCCAACTCGCCGTCCAGCGCGTGAAGGATTCGGGCGGCGGTGGCGGCGTAGGCGCGGACGGTGTGGGGGGAGCGGCGGCGGGAGAGGGCGAGGTGGGCGTTGTAGACCTCGAGGATTTCCGCTGGCGTCATGCACTCACCAGTTGGTGCGAAACGATGTCACCCAGCAGCGCTTCAAGCAGCGGTGCGCCCTTCTCTGTGACGGTTAGGTGCATCTTGGTGCACTTCAGAAACCCCATTGTTCCGAGCCGTTCGCAGGCCTTGCGGTCGATCATCGCGTCTTGGGAAAGGCCGAAGCGCGCGGCAAGGGCAGGGGGGGAGATGCCCTCGGTCAGCCGCAAACCCATCAGCAAAGCCTCGGTCGCCTGCTCCTTTACGGGAAGCAAGCGTTCCTCCGAAATGCCATGTCCTTGCTCGGCCACCGCGCGCAGGAAGTTCTCGGGCTTCTTGTGCCGCACCGTTGCTGCACCCAGCCTGCGCCCATGCGCGCCGGGGCCGATGCCGATGTAATCCTGATAGCGCCAGTAGATCAGATTGTGGCGGCTTTCCTCGCCGGGGCGGGCGTGATTGCTGGTTTCGTAGGCGGGCAGGCCGGCGGCGGCGGTCAGTTCGCGGGTGAGCGCGAAGAGGTCTGCGCCGGCATCGTCGTCAAGCGGGGTCAACTTGCCTTCGCGAACGAGCGTGGCGAAGCGGGTGCCAGGTTCGATGGTCAATTGGTAGAGCGAAAGGTGCCCGGTTCCGAAACCTAAAGCGCGCTTCAGTTCAGCTTCCCACTGCTCCTGCGACTGCTCCGGGCGGGCATAGATCAGGTCGAAGCTGACACGCGCGTAAGTTTTCTGCGCAAGTTCCAGCGCGGCAAGGCTTTCGCTGACGTCATGGAGGCGGCCGAGGAATTTCAATGTCTTGTCGTCAAGCGCCTGCAGGCCGAGCGACACGCGGTTGATCCCGGCAGAGGCCAGCGCGGTGAAATTCGCGGCTTCGACGGAGCTGGGATTGGCCTCAAGCGTTATCTCGATACCCGGCGCAAAGCCCCACAGCGCGTCGGCCTCGCGCAGCAGCGCCTCGACCAGCGCGGGCGGCATCAGTGAGGGCGTGCCGCCGCCGAAAAAGATCGAGGTGAGAGGGCGGCCCGGTGTCAATCGTGCTTCGTGGCGCATGTCGGCGAGGAGCGCGGCGGTCCACGCTGCGACATCGGTCCGCTCGCGCACGTGGCTGTTGAAGTCGCAATAGGGGCACTTTGCGAGGCAGAACGGCCAGTGGATGTAGAGGGCTAGGGGTTGCATCGGTTGTCCTCTAGCACCGATCTGCTCCCCCGCGAAGGCGGGGGCCTCAGGCGGTTTACGCTGAGGTTCGGTAAAGGGCCTGAGGCCCCCGCCTTCGCGGGGGAGCGGCGGCTTGGGATTTTGGGGTTAGGCGAACTGGTCCGCTACCAGCTTGGCAAAGGCGTCGGCGCGGTGGCTGATGGCGTGTTTTTCGGCAGGGTCGAGTTCCGCAAATGTGCGCGTATCGCCGACCGGGACGAACACCGGATCGTAACCGAAGCCCAACTTGCCGCGTGGGGGCCACGTCAGCGTGCCGGGTGCGCGGCCTTCGTAGACGGCGTGTTCCCCATTGGGCCATGCGATGGCTAGAACGCAGGCGAAGTGGCAGTTGCGTGGGGTATCGGGGCCGAGTTCGGCGAGTTTGCCTTCGACTTTGCCCATTGCCATGTACCAGTCGCGGCGGGGGCCACCTTCGAACACGTCGGCCTCGGCCCAGTCGGCGGTGTAGACGCCGGGCGCTCCGCCCAACGCTTCGACGCAGAGACCGGAATCGTCCGCCAAGGCCGGGATTTGCGCGGCTTGGGCGGCGGCTTGGGCTTTGATCAGCGCGTTTTCGATGAAGGTCGTGCCCGTTTCGGCAGGCTCAGGCAGGCCGAGTGCGCCCGCTGACAGGCATTCGATGCCATAGGGGGCGAGGAGGGCCTGGATTTCCTTGAGCTTTCCGGCGTTGTGCGTGGCGATCACGAGTTTGCCGGTGCTGAGGCGGGGCATGGTTGGTCCTTTGCCCACCCATTTTCGTCATTCCCGCGCAGGCGGGAATCCAGTCGGGCGTCGCGTATGCTGGATTCCCGCCTGCGCGGGAATGACGAGGAAGGGGGTAACCGAAGTTTCGCTGGGTTGAGGGAGGCCCCCGCTTTCGCGGGGGCGCACAACCTCCATCTTATCCGCGAACGGCCTTTTCCTGCGCGGCGAAGATTTCGTTGCAGCCGATGCGGGCGAGGCGCAGGAGGCGCAGGAGGCCTTCTTCGTCGTAGGTCGCGCCTTCGGCGGTGGCCTGCGCTTCGGCGATCTTGCCGCCTTCGATCAGCACGAAGTTGGCGTCGGCGTCAGCCGAGGAGTCCTCGATGTAATCAAGGTCAAGCACCGGCTGGCCGTTGACGATGCCGCAGGAGATGGCCGCGACCTTTTCGGTCAGCGGGTCTTCCTTGATCGCGCCGCTGGCCAGCAAGCCTTGCACGGCAAGCCGCAGGGCGACCCATGCGCCCGAGATCGAGGCGGTGCGGGTGCCACCGTCGGCCTGGATCACGTCGCAATCCAAAGTGATCTGGCGTTCGCCCAGCTTCTTCATGTCGGTGACCGAGCGCAACGAGCGGCCGATCAGGCGCTGGATTTCCTGCGTGCGGCCCGATTGCTTGCCCTTGGCCGCTTCACGGCTGCCGCGCGTGTGGGTGGCGCGGGGGAGCATCGAGTATTCGGCGGTGACCCAGCCTTCGCCCTTGCCGCGCAGGAATGGCGGCACGCGCTCTTCTATGGAGGCGGTGACGAGCACCTTGGTATCGCCAAAGCCGATCAGGACGGAGCCTTCGGCATGTTTGGTGAAGCCGGTTTCAATGGTGATGGGGCGCATTTCATCGGGCGCACGGCCGGAAGGTCTCATGGAATTTCCCTCGCAAGTTTGATTGGCCTCTGGCGCATTGCCCTTGAGCCTGCAAGAGCAGTAAATAGAATGGTGATGATGAGTGGCCCAACCCTGACCGACCTGACCGACCGCGCGCGGGAGATTTTCCGTCTTGTGGTGGAGGGTTATATTGCCAGCGGGCAGCCGATGGGGTCGAAAGCGCTGGCAGGGCCGGGGGGCGTGAATCTTTCGCCTGCATCGATACGGTCGGTCTTGCAGGAATTGCAGGACGCCGGGCTGTTGGCCGCACCACATACCAGCGCGGGGCGGATGCCGACCGATGTGGGCCTGCGGCTGTTTGTTGACGGGATCATGCAGGTGGCCGAACCTTCTGCGGCAGACCGTGCGCAGATTGAGCGTGGGTTGGCGCAGGGCGGAACCATCGAGAACGCTTTGGCGGCGGCGAGTTCGGCCTTGTCCGAACTTTCGGCGGGTGCGGCGGTGGTGATGGTGCCCAAGCGGGAGCCTCGGCTGGTGCAGATCAACTTTGTGCCATTATCGCCGGTGCGTGCGCTGGCGGTGCTGGTGAGCGAGGATGGCGGAATTGAGAATCGCGTCATCGATCTGCCCGAGCCGGTGGGGGCGAGCGCCTTGGAGCAGGCCGGGAATTACCTGACGAGCAGGCTTTATGGCCGGACTTTGGCCGAAGCGGCGAGCGTGGTGCGCGCAGAGATTGCCGGTGGGCGTTCGGCATTGGATGCTGCCAGCGCCGATCTGGTGCAGCGCGGGCTGGTGGTGTGGACGCAGGATGCGGCGGCGCGGCCGGTGCTGGTGGTGCGCGGGCAAGCCAATCTGCTGGATGAAGCGGCGCTGGGCGATATTGAACGCGTGCGTCAACTATTGGACGAACTGGAAGGGGCCGAGGCGATTGCGCGCGTGCTGGATGCCGCGCGTGAGGCGCAGGCGACACGCATTTTCATCGGTAGCGAGAACCGGCTGTTCTCGCTTTCCGGGTCATCGGTCATCGCTTCACCGTGGCGCGACAACGAAGGAAACGTGGTCGGCGTGGTGGGGGTAATCGGGCCAACGCGGTTGAATTATGCGCGCGTTGTCCCCATCGTTGATTTCACCGCCCAGACTCTGGGCAGATTCATCGGACAAGACGGGTTTTCGAGAAAATGAGCGATAACGACACGCGCCCCACGGATGCAGAAATCGAAGCGGAACTGAAGGGTGTGCCCGAAGACATGATTGATCAGCCCTCGGCCAATGATGAAGCGGCTTTGCTGCGCGAGCAGTTGGAAACGGCGAAGCAGGATGTGCTTTACGCCAAGGCCGAGACGCAGAACGTGCGCCGCCGCATGGAAAAAGACATTGCCGATGCCCGCGCCTATGCCGCGACCGGTTTTGCCCGCGACATCCTGTCGGTAGCGGACAATCTGGCGCGCGCGCTGGAGACGATCCCGGCAGAGTTGCGCGAGGACGACAAGTTCAAGAACCTTGTCGCCGGGCTTGAGGCCACGGGCCGCGAGATCGAGAAGATTTTCGGCAGCCACGGTATTTCGCGCATCGCCGCCGTTGGCCTGCCGCTCGACCCGCACCAGCATCAGGCGATGATCGAAATGCCGTCCGCCGATGCAGAGCCGGGCACGGTGCTTTCGGAAATGCAGGCTGGGTACATGATCAAGGACCGCCTGCTGCGGCCTGCGATGGTGGTGGTGGCGAAGAAGCCGGACTGACTGCGGGCGGATTTTGGTGCGTCCCCGCGAAAGCGGGGACCTCGGGCCGTTTACACAAACCTTCCGTAAAACTCCTGAGGCCCCCGCCTTCGCGGGGGCGCAGTTGTTTTAGGATTGTCGCTTGCCTGCTGCGACAAGCGGTTCGTCGTGAATTCAGGAACTTGCGGGCGTTTAGGGCGTCACATCCGTGAACAACGGAGATACCACATGCGCAAGATTATTATTGCATCGCTTATCATGGGTTCGGCGGTGACGCTGGGCGGCTGCGCTCGCAATTACACGGCAGAAGGCGGTGCATTGGGTGCCGCAGTAGGCGCAGGCATCGGCGCTGCGACAGGTGGCGATATTGCTACCGGCGCGGCCATTGGCGGCGCAGTGGGCGCAGCTGGCGGTTCGCAGATCCGCAAGCGTGACAACCGCTGCTATCGCGTGGACAATCGTGGGCGCGAATACGAAGTGCGCTGCTGATCAGCTTTTGCCGAAAGGCACCAGCGCTTCGAGTGTAGGCAATGGCGGGGCGTTCGGTGACGGATTGCCCCGTGTTGCCATAAACAAGTGGCGGACCAATTCGGCCTGCTGTTCAATGCCGTAGCGGTCAAACCGGCGGCCTTCTTCATAGGTGTAAGTATAGCGGCAGAACGGGTGTCGCATCAGCGGGAGCCACCATTTGCCGCGCTTTTGGGCCTGCCACACATGGACCATTTCGTGGATGAACAGGCCTTGTGCGCCGAAGGAGGCGCAGGCGAAATCGTCGCACCAATGCGGGCTGGCAGGGGCGAAGTGGAGGTGGCCCATCGGGGCCATGACCGTGCCGGTTGGCTGGAACGGGAACCAGCGGCGGCGGCGGATGCGCACGGGATCAGGGTTGATCGCGCTGCCGAAAACTTCTGCGACCAGCGCACGTTCTCCGCCGGTCAGCGGGCGCTCCCCACCGATGGGGCAGGAAGCGCCGGGTTCGCTCACATTTCGCTCATATCGTGGCCGGAGTGGTCCATTTCCTCACTCATGCCGCCGCCGATGGATTCGATCTTGGCGGGTGCGCTGATCTTGTCGCCATTGTCGAGCGTGAGGGTGATTTCGGTGGTGGCACCGGCCTTCAAGGTGTCGGCCACTTCGAACAGCATGACATGGAGACCGCCTGCCTTGAACTGGACGGTTTTGCCGGATTCGATCGGCACGGCCTTGACCGGCTGCATTCTCGACACGCCGTTTTCGGTCACAGTCTCGTGCATTTCTGCACGGCCAACACCCTCTACATAGGCTGCGGCGATAGCGTGCGGTTCCCCGCCGCCCTGCGTGACGGTGAAGTAGGCAACGCCGGGGCGGCCGGGCGCGGCGGGGAGGCGGATCATGGCGTCGGTGACGTTTATGCCCGGTGCGTTCTGAGGCGCGGAATCGATTGTGGCCGCAGGTGTGGGCGCGGCTTCATCGGCGGATTGACCGCACGAGGCGAGCGGAAGGGCAAGAACGGATAGACCTGCGAGAACGAGCTTGCGCATTACCTGCGACTCCTGACGTGACAATGCTGCACCGGGTAAGCATGTGCAGGGCTTGTGCCAAGCGGAACCCTACCTATATCGCCCTCAATCGAGCCGCACATGGCGGTCTGCCCGGCAGGGGGATCTCTTCTCGCGCGGTGTCTTGAATAGAAGGAACTGGGGAACTCATGGCTAAAGTTATCGGTATCGACCTTGGCACGACCAACAGCTGCGTTGCTGTGATGGACGGGGGCACACCCAAGGTCATTGAAAATTCGGAAGGTGCGCGCACCACGCCGTCGATCGTCGCTTTCACCAAGGATGGCGAGCGTCTGATCGGCCAGCCGGCCAAGCGCCAGGCTGTCACCAACGGTGACAACACCATCTTTGCTGTCAAGCGCCTGATCGGGCGCCGCTTCGATGACCCGGTGACCAAGAAGGACACCGAGTTGGTCCCCTACACCATCGTGAAGGGCAAGAACGGAGATGCGTGGGTCGCCGCAGGTGGGCAGGAATACAGCCCTTCGCAGATCAGCGCGTTCACGCTTCAGAAGATGAAGGAAACCGCCGAGGCTTATCTTGGCGAGACTGTGACGCAAGCAGTCATCACCGTTCCGGCATACTTCAACGACGCGCAGCGCCAGGCGACCAAGGACGCCGGGCAGATTGCTGGCCTTGAAGTGCTGCGCATCATCAACGAGCCGACGGCGGCGGCGCTGGCCTATGGTCTCGACAAGAACGACGGCAAGACCATCGCTGTCTATGACCTTGGCGGCGGCACTTTCGACATCTCCGTGCTGGAAATCGGCGACGGTGTGTTCGAGGTGAAGTCCACCAACGGCGACACGTTCCTGGGCGGTGAAGACTTTGACACGGTTGTGGTCGAGTATCTGGCAGACCGGTTCAAGGCCAAGGAAAACATGGACCTGCGCGGCGACAAGCTGGCCCTGCAGCGCCTGAAGGAAGCTGCGGAAAAGGCGAAGATCGAGCTGTCTTCGGCCCAGACCACCGAAATCAACCTGCCGTTCATCACGGCGCGCATGGAAGGTGGCAGCACCACCCCGCTGCATCTGGTTGAAACGATCACGCGTTCCGATCTGGAAAAGCTGGTTGCCGGCCTTATCCAGCGCACGCTTGAGCCTTGCAAGAAGGCGCTGGCTGACGCTGGTGTGTCTGCCAAGGACATCGACGAAGTGGTGCTGGTGGGCGGCATGACCCGCATGCCCAAGGTGCGCGACGTGGTGAAGGACTTCTTCGGCAAGGAGCCGCACACCGGTGTGAACCCTGACGAAGTTGTGGCGATGGGCGCTGCCATTCAGGCTGGCGTTCTGCAGGGCGACGTGAAGGACGTGCTGCTGCTCGACGTGACCCCGCTTTCGTTGGGTATCGAGACGCTGGGCGGCATCATGACCAAGATGATCGACCGCAACACCACGATCCCGACCAAGAAGAGCCAGGTCTATTCGACTGCCGAGGACAATCAGCAGGCGGTGACGATCCGGGTGTTCCAGGGCGAGCGCGAAATGGCGCAGGACAACAAGATGCTCGGCCAGTTCGATCTGGTGGGCATCCCATCCGCACGCCGTGGTGTTCCGCAAATCGAGGTGACGTTCGACATCGACGCCAACGGCATCGTGAACGTTTCGGCCAAGGACAAGGGCACCGGCAAGGAGCAGCAGATCCGCATTCAGGCGTCTGGTGGTCTTTCGGACGCAGACATCGACCAGATGGTCCGCGATGCCGAGAAGTTTGCCGATGAGGACAAGAAGCGGCGTGCTGAGGCCGAAGCGAAGAACAACGCCGAAAGCCTGATCCACGCGACCGAGCGCCAGCTTGAAGAGAATGGCGACAAGGTTGACGCTGCACTGAAGGCTGAAATCGAAGCTGCAATTGCCGAAGCCAAGACGGCTGTTGAAAGCGGCAATGTTGAAGACATGACTGCGAAGACTCAGGCGCTGACCGACAAGGCCATGAAGATGGGCCAGGCGATCTACGAGAAGGAGCAGGCCGCTGCTGCTTCGCCTGACGCCGAAGCTCCGAAAGCTGACGACGATGTGGTCGACGCCGAGTTTTCGGAAGTCGACGACAACAAGTGATGTTGCGATGAAACCGGCCCGCCGCTTGCGTGAATGCGCTGGCGGCGGGTCTTCGCGTTAGGGAAGCGCAATGTCGGCCGAAATCGATTTCTACGAATTGCTCGAAGTTGAGCGGACCGCGGACGAGAAAGTCCTTAAGTCTGCATACCGCAAACTCGCCATGAAGTTCCATCCGGACAAGAATCCGGGCTGTGCGGACAGCGAAGCGAAGTTCAAGCAGATCAACGAGGCCTATGCGTGCCTGTCAGACCCGCAGAAGCGGGCGGCCTATGACCGCTATGGCCATGCCGCCTTCCAGCAGGGCGGCGGTGGCAACCCGGGCGGCTTTGGCGGCGGCGGGGATTTTGGCGATATCGGCGATATCTTCGAGACGATTTTCGGCGGCGCATTTGGTGGCGGCGGTGGCCGTCAGCAGGCGCGGCGCGGGGCGGACCTGCGCTATGACATGGAAATCACGCTGGAAGATGCGTTCCACGGCAAAGAGACCGAGATTGCCGTTGAGGTTTCGCAGAAGTGCGATCCTTGCGGTGGTTCTGGTGCAACGCCGGGCACTTCAGCGCGGCGCTGCAACTTGTGCAAGGGCCACGGAAAAGTCCGCGCGCAGCAGGGCTTCTTCATGGTGGAGCGGGCCTGCCCGACCTGTCATGGCCGGGGCGAAGTGATTGAATCTCCGTGCAAGCACTGCCGGGGCGAAGGCCGGGTTGATGCTGAGCAACGGTTGCAGGTGAACATTCCGGCGGGTGTCGATAACGGCACACGCATCCGGCTGGCGGGCAAGGGTGAGGCAGGGCCGTTTGGCGCGCCGGCAGGCGACCTTTACCTGTTCCTGCATATCCAGCGGCATTCGGTGTTTGAACGCGAAGGCACCACGTTGCTGACGCGCTGCCCGATCAGTTTCACCACGGCATCGCTGGGTGGCGAGATCGAAATTCCAGGGATGGACGGCAATGTCCACGTGATCGAGATTCCCGCAGGCATCCAGTCTGGCAAGCAGTTGCGCAAGCGTGGTGCGGGCATGCCGGTGCTGCAAGGGCGTGGGATTGGCGATCTGGTGGTGGAAATCCACGTGGAGACGCCGACCAAGCTCTCGGCGCGGCAGAAGGAACTGCTGCGTGAGTTTCAGGCGACCGAGACGGGCGATGAGTCGCCGCAGTCGAAGGGCTTCTTTGACCGAATCAAGGATGCCTGGACGGATCTGACGGAGTAGTCGATGCAGCCCTGCGCCCCCGCGAAGGCGGGGGCCTCAGGGGTCTTACGGAACGGTAGCTTAAACGGCCTGAGGCCCCCACCTTCGCGGGGGAGCGCTTTTAGCCGGTTGGTTGCTTGCTATTCGAACGCTGCAATAACCTCGGCTCTTATGCGGTCAATCAGGCCCGGTTCGGCAACCAAGCGGCCCTGTTCCTCCTCCAGAATCGCCAAAAACGCATCGCGCTTGAACCCTGCGATGACATCGGCAGGCAAAGGTTCCTCCACTGTCGAAGCGATCAGGTCTATCGTGCGTTCGGCACCGTGAAGCCGTCCCCAAAGGTAGTCGTTTTCGCGGTAGGCGCGGCTGAAGAATGCGCCGAAGTTGAAGAATTCCACCCCGCGCAGGCAGGCGAACGTGCCGCCTTTGCGGATTGAGGTGGCATCGTCGGGCGAGATGCGATCAACCTTGACCGGGTCGAATTCGCCCATGCCTTCACCCTGCAGCAGCGGCAAGGTGGCGATATCGTAGAACGGGAAGCCGAGATAGGCGTGGAGGAAGCGGCGACGTAGCGGCTTGTCCATCGCCTCAAGGGCCGAGACAAGCAGCCCGTCCACTTGCAGATCCAGCGTTATCAGATCGCGCCGCGCGGCGATGGCACTAAGCACCGCGCCGGGGTCGACCGTGGCGAGAGCTGCGGTTTCGGCAAAGCCGGGGCCAAGACCTTCGGCAGTTTCGCGCCCTTGATAGAGCGCTTGTGCCCGGTAAACAGCATCGCGTGCCACTTCGCGTGCGGCTGGTTCGACAACTTCGCCTGCATCCCAATCGCGCGTCAGGCGACGGGCGAGCAACTTCAGGCGGCGGATGCGGAACGCGAGGTCGTGCGTACGGAAAAACACGATGGCTTCGGGCGTCGCCCCGCCGCGCAGGGCGGACAGGCGGTCCAGCCCATTGGCGGCAAGGTGTTTCCACAGCGCGGTTTCTACGTCCGCTTCGGTAGCGGCTTGTGGTGCGGCCTGATGGATCAGGCAGGCGAGATCGGCGACGATGCCCGAGAGTTTGGTCTGGGCGTAGCCGTGGAAGGCGAACCCTGCGCGTTCGGCCGAGGCCTGCTGCGCCTTGTTGCGCCATGACGTCAGGCGGCGCTGGTTGGGCCAATCGAAAAACAGTGTGCGGCCGAACAGGGATTCAACGGTATCCTCAATTTCTGGCCGCAGAGCGTCAACGATCACCCGCAGGCGCGCGCGCTGGCGGGACTGGCGTTCGAGCGCTTCGAGGTTGTCACGGATCGGCTGTTCGCGCGGAATTGAGGAAAGCGAGCCGAAGATGGCCGAGAAGAAGCCGACCGTGCGACCGCCTTTTGGCGCGATGCGCATGTGATCGGGGCTGGGGTCGATATAGACGAAGCGGCGGTCCACCTCACGCCTGGCGGGGCGATCACGCAGCACGTCTATTGCCTGTGCGAAGGGGCGGTTCACCAGCACTGCGCCATCGACCAGCGCGACGCTATCAGTTGTGCCGCGCCGGGCATGGGTGGGCATAATACGTTCGATGAAGTTTTGCCGGGTCGGCCACGCATTGCCACGTTCGGCGACAAGCTTGTCGATTTCATCAAGCACGAGCGGTGGGAACGCACCGGGGAAGCTGGCAGTGGAGCGGGCGGCGAGGACCAGTTCGGGGCAGGGGGCAAGGTCGCGGTCCGGCCCGCGCGTCATCGTGCGGCGAAAACCGATGGACAGGCGGTGTTCGCTTTCCACCACGACTTCGGGGCTGTTGAGCCGCAGTTCTTCAAGGTGGCCGTTGAAATCCGTAGCCGTCACCAGCAGGTCGATCGGGTGACCTTCGGGCAGGAGTGGATCGCCCATCGGGGTTTTGGCCATCGCATCGAGAGCGTCTGCGATCATGCGCGAAAAGCCGATCCCGCTGAACGGCGGGGCGAACCAGCGTGCGCGGATCAGGCGCGAGACCTTGCGTCGCACTTCCGAGCGGGTTTCAGGCGCGACGGTGCTGCTGACGACGTTTCCCGGGCGTTTCAGCACGAACCAGACGAGCGGTTGCGCCCAGAACTTGGCCAGTGCGCTCCAAGGCTTGGCGTCTGGATCGAGCAGCGCGTCTATGTCTGCACGTTCGAGCCACATCGCGGTCAGAGGTTCGAGGCTTTGCCCGGTGGTGATGGCTTGGGCGAGGAATACTCCGTTGATGCCGCCCGCGCTCGCGCCCGAGATGATATCGGGCAAAAGGCGCAGGCGCAGATCGCGTGTGAGGGCGATTTCTTCAAGCAGACGCAGATAGACTGCTTCCACACCCTGCGGATCGGCACCTTCGGGACAATGGAACGCGCGGCTCGCGCGGGTGGCACGCCACAACTCCTTGGTGACGCCATGCATGTAGACGGCAAGGCTGATGCCACCATAACAGACAAGGGCAATCCGCAGTTCTTTCTGCCGCATGTATGCACAATGGCAGGCTTGCGAGCGGCTCGCCAGTGCGAACTTGCACGAGGTTTGGTGTAAAACTTGCCGACAGCGAAATTTCCGTCGAGGCGCAAAACATCTGAAAAGACTAGATATTTTTTGTCGACGTTGCTCGAGGCAAACTGTCAGGGTAACCGACGCTTTACCCTTTGCAGTGTAAGGCCACCCGTGAAGGGGCCGTTCCGCGCCCCACTTGGGTGACGAGCGCCGATCTGATGATCCGCCTGTTCAAACATTATATTCCGCATTCGGTCCTGCTTCTGGGCCTGCTGGATTTTGTCCTGCTGATCTGTGCGGGCGAGATCAGCTGGCAGGTGCGTGCGCACCAGATTGGCATGGATCCGGGTGCGGTAGCGTTGCGCACCACGCCACTGCTGCTTTTTGCGGTGATGGTGCAGACGGCGATGATCGCGGTCGGCGTTTATGGTTCGGATGCGCTACGATCCATGCGCTATGCCACTGCGCGGCTGCTGGTAGCGGTGAGCCTTGGCATCATTGCGCTGTCGGTGGTTTACTTCCTGCTGCCGGGCCGCACGCTGTGGCGATCCAACCTGCTTTACGCGATGTTCTTCGGGATGGGGTTCCTTGTCGCCATCCGGGTGCTGCTGGGTGGGTTGCTGGGAACCTCGGCATTCAGGCGACGCGTGCTGGTGCTTGGTGCTGGTGCCCGGGCAGAGCGTTTGCGCCAGCTTGGCGAACGGCCTGAGGCTGGCTTTGCCATTGTCGGCTACATCGGCATGAGCAGCGCAGCACCGGTGGTGATCGAGGCGATCCACCGCGATGCCATCAATAACATGACTCGCTATGTCGAGAACCTTGGCGTCAGCGAAGTGGTGTTGGCGCTGGAGGAGCGGCGCAATGCCCTGCCGCTGAAAGACTTGCTGCGGATCAAGACGACGGGCGTTCACGTGAACGATTTCTCCACGTTCCTTGAGCGCGAGACGGGGCGGGTGGATCTCGATACCGTCAACCCAAGCTGGCTGATCTTCTCGGACGGATTCTCTTCCGGCAGGGCACTTTCAAGCGCTGCGAAGCGGATTTTTGATATTGCCGCAAGCCTGCTGCTGCTCTCGCTGACGCTGCCGGTGATCGTGCTGTTTGCGCTGCTGGTGAAGTTGGACAGCAAGGGACCGGCTTTCTATCGCCAGCGTCGCGTCGGGCTTTATGGACAACCGTTCAGCGTGATCAAATTGCGTTCGATGCGCACCGATGCCGAAGTGGGCGGGGCGCAGTTTGCGCAGGAAAACGACCCACGCGTGACTCGCATCGGCCGGTTCATCCGCAAAGTGCGCATTGATGAACTGCCGCAGACGTGGAGCGTGCTCAAAGGCCAGATGAGCTTTGTCGGCCCGCGTCCAGAGCGGCCGGAGTTCGTGGCCGAGCTGGAAGAACAGCTGCCCTATTACGCCGAACGCCACATGGTGAAGCCGGGCATCACCGGTTGGGCGCAGATCAACTACCCCTATGGCGCGTCGCTCGACGATTCCCGGCACAAGCTGGAATATGACCTATACTACGCCAAGAATTACACGCCGTTTCTTGACCTGCTGATCCTGCTGCAGACGCTGCGCGTCGTGCTGTGGTCTGAAGGGGCGAGGTGAGCCTGCGATGCTGAACCCTTTTACCTGGGCTGGCTTTGGGCAGTGGGCATTTGCCGCATCGGCGTTTGCGTTCCTGCTGCTGGTCGGCTGGCGCTGGGATCGGCGCAGGCGTGACAGGGAAGCCACCGGCCTTGCCGAGATCGCAGCGTTTGCGCTGACGGCGGTGTGGGCGCTGGTGGTGGCCGGGACCGGGGCGGATACGCCGCTTTCGCAACTGTTTGAATCGTTTCGCAGCCTTGGCTGGTTGGCGCTTTCATTTGCGCTGTTCACGCGCGACGGCAGGCATTCAAGTGTGGCGCCGATCCGGCCGATGATGGCCGCTTTGGTCTTTGTCGAACTGCTGCAACCGATCCTGTTTTTGATGACCTTGCGCGATGGGACCAATGCCGTTGCGCTGGGCATGATTTTCCACATCTCGGTCCTGTTCCGCCTGCTGGTGGCGACTGGCGCGCTGGTGCTGGTCCACAACCTTTATGCAGGGGCAATGGCGCAGCAACGCGCCGCGCTGCGCTGGACCTGTGCGGCGATGGCGATGGTGTGGGGCTATGACCTCAATCTGTACACCATCGCCTATCTGGCGCGCGCCATGCCGCCCGAACTGGCGGCACTGCGCGGGCTGGCGCAGCTTGCCGCGATAGGGCTGCTGGTGATCGGCGCGGTGCGTGGGCGTTCGGCGCTGCGCTTTTCGCCTTCACGAGCTGTGGCGTTCCAATCGCTCTCGCTGTTGGTGATTGGGGCTTACATGCTGGTCATGGTCGGTGCGGCGCAATCGCTGGCGTGGCTGGGCGGCAATTCAAGCCAGTTGGCACAACTGGGCTTCGTGTTTGTCAGCAGCGTGCTGATCGTTGCAATCATGCCGTCAGGCCGGGTGCGCGGCTGGCTGAAGGTCATGCTGGCCAAGCATTTCTTCCAGCACCGCTATGACTATCGCGCCGAGTGGCTGCGCTTCACCCGCACCATCGGGCGCGCAGGCGGGCAGACGCCGCCGCTGCACGAGCGCGTGGTACAGGCGCTGGCCGACATTACCGACAGTTCGGCGGGGTTGCTGCTGGTTCCGGCGGAGAGCGGCGAATTGGTTCTGGCATCGCGCTGGCAGTGGCCGACGGCGGACGTTCCTGGCGAGGCGCTGGCGGCAGATCACGTGCCGTTCTTTGAAAAGCACAACTTCATCGTCGATCTTGATGAGGTGCGCAGCGGGATTGATTACCAGGGCGAACGCGCAGTGGTGCCCGCGTGGTTGACGGAAGTGCATTCGGCCTGGGCACTAGTGCCGCTGCTGCACTTTGACAGGCTTGTAGGGCTGGTCGTGCTTGGCCGCCCACCTGTTGCGCGCAAGCTGGATTGGGAAGACTTCGATCTGCTGCGCGTGGTCGGCATGCAGCTTGCCAGCTATCTGGCTGAGCATGCCGGGCAGTCAGCGCTGCTTGAGGCCAGCCGCTTTGACGAGTTCAACCGGCGCATGGCGTTTGTCATGCACGACATCAAGAACCTTGCCAGCCAGCTCAGCCTGCTTTCGCGCAATGCCGAAAAGCACTCCGAGAATCCGGCGTTCCGCGCCGACATGCTGATCACGCTGCGCAATTCGGCAGACAAGCTGAACGCTCTGCTGGCGCGGCTCTCACGCTATGGCGGGAGCAGCGCCGAGCGGGTGGATGACATTGATGCGGGCGATGTGATGCGCGCGGTGGCCGCACGCTACAACGCTCCGGGTCTGATACGCGTGCATGTGGTGTATGAAGGCGCATGCCATGTCCTCGCCAATCGCGAGGCGCTGGAACAAGTGCTGCTTCATCTGGTGCAGAACGCAATCGACGCCACCCCCGATGGCATGGCGGTGTTCCTGCAATGCAATGTTGATGGCATGAATGGCTGCATCGAAGTCATCGATACCGGCTGCGGCATGAGCGCCGAGTTCATGCGCAATCGCCTGTTCAAGCCGTTCGTCTCCACCAAGCCGGGTGGCTTTGGCATCGGGGCGTTCGAGGCGCGCGAGATGGTGCGCGCGATGCGCGGCAAGCTGGACGTGGAAAGCCGCGAAGGCCTTGGCAGCCGCTTTTCCGTGCGCCTGCCACTGGCGGCTACGCAACCGTTGATGGATTCCATTCACGGTGAACCAAAGCCTGCGGGCGGCACCCAAGGCAAGAAGGTGGCATGATGAGTGAGAGCAAGCCCGGCCAACGCCCGTCGCTGCTGATCGTCGAGGACGATCCCGGCCTTCAGGCGCAGTTGAAATGGTCCTATGAGGACTTCGACGTGTTCATCGCCGGTGACCGCGCAAGCGCGCTTACGCTGTTGCGGTCCGAGGAGCCATCGGTAGTGACGCTGGACCTTGGCCTGCCGCCAGATCCGGACGGTACGACCGAGGGCTTTGCCGTGCTCGACGAAATCATGAAGCTGCGCCCGCAGACCAAGGTGATCGTTGCCAGTGGCCACGGCGCGCGAGAATCAGCGCTGAAGGCCATCGAGAAAGGCGCTTACGATTTCTACCAGAAGCCGGTGGACATCGATGCGCTGGGCTTGATTGTGCGCCGCGCGCTGCATCTTTCGCGGATCGAGAGCGAGAACCGCAACCTTGCGACGCGCGCAACGAGCGACAACAAAGTGCTCGGCCGGATGATCACCGCCGCGCCCGAGATGATCAAGGTGGCGCGCACGATTGAGCGTGTGGCCAACACCAATGTCTCAGTCATGCTCTTGGGCGCAAGCGGCACGGGCAAGGAACTGCTGGCGAAGGGTCTGCACGATTCTTCCAGCCGGTCGACCGGCTCGTTCATTGCGATCAACTGCGCGGCGATTCCGGAAAACCTTCTGGAAAGCGAGCTATTCGGCCACGAGAAGGGTGCATTTACCGGAGCGGTCAAGACCACCGAGGGCAAGATCGAACTGGCCAGCGGCGGCACGCTGTTCCTCGACGAAGTCGGCGATATTCCGCTGCAACTGCAGGTGAAATTGCTGCGCTTTTTGCAGGAACGCACCATCGAACGCATTGGTGGACGCAAGTCCATCGAGGTTGACACGCGTATCGTGTGCGCCACGCACCAGAACCTTGAAGCGATGATCGCCGACGGACGGTTCCGAGAGGATCTGTTCTATCGCCTCGCTGAAATCGTGGTGCGCATTCCCAGTCTGGCTGAACGTCCGGGCGATGCGACGCTGCTCGCCAAGACATTCCTTATGCGTTTTGCCAAGGAAATGAACCCGCAAGTGAAGGGCCTTGCGCCCGACGCGCTGGCGGCCATCGATGGCTGGAACTGGCCGGGCAACGTGCGCGAACTGGAAAACCGGGTGAAGCGCGCCGTGATCATGGCCGATGGCAAGCTTGTGACCGCCGCCGACCTTGATCTGCCGGGCGGCGAAAGCGAGGACAGTGCGCCGCTTAATCTCAAGACGGCGCGCGAGGTGACCGACCGCAAAGTCATCCGCCATGCGCTTGCCCGCAGCGAAGGCAACATTTCCAGCACGGCCCGCCTGCTCGGTATCAGCCGCCCCACGCTTTATGACCTGCTCAAGCAGTACGATCTCCAGAGCTAGGGCCTTTGCCGCCGCACTGGCGCTGACGCTTCTTGCCGCTGCACCGGCAAGGAGCGATGCGCCTGCCGATGCGCTTGCCTCGGCGCGTGCGGCGTTGGCCAAAGGCGACGGGATCGCAGCGGAAGTGCCATTGCAACAGGCGCTGCGCAACGGTGTGCCGGGTGACGCCGTGCGTGCGGAACTTGGCGAGGCTTTGTTGCTGCAAGGGGACCGTCGCAAGGCTCGTGAAGTGCTCATGGGCGGTGATTTTGCACCGGCAAGCGCTGCTCGCGGCTGGCAGATGCGTGGCCGGTTGGAACTGGAAGAGGGCAGGTTGGTCGAGGCTGGGCAGGCCTTTGACCAATCACACAGGATCAGTGCGGACAATGCCTCGCTGTGGATCGATATTGGCCGTTTGCGCTTCATCGGTGGCGAACACGCGCAGGCTATTGACGCCGCCGAACGCGCGATAAAGCTCAATCCGAAAGACCCTCGCGGGCTGGAACTGCGCGGGCTGCTGATCCGCGAGCAGTTTGGCCTTCAATCGGCGCTGCAGTGGTTTGAGGCCGGCTTGCGGATTGCTCCAGACGACGTCGGCCTGTTAAGCGAATATGCCGCAACACTGGGCGATCTTGGCCAGTATCGCGCGATGCTGATTGTCTGCAGGAAGTTGGCGAAAGTCGATCCTGGCAACGTCCGGGCGCTTTATCTGCAAGCCGTTTTGGCCGCGCGCGCAGGGCAAACCGCACTTTCGCGCAAAATCCTGCTGCAAACCGGCAAAACCCTGCGCGATCTTCCAGCTGCGATCATGCTCAACGGCATTCTCGAATACCGGTCAGGCAACACCAATCTTGCGGTCGAGCATTTTGACAGGCTGGTAAGAATGCAGCCGGACAACCTGCAGGCGCGCATGATGCTGGTGCGTGCGCTGCGCAGCCGTGGGCTGGATGCGCAAGCGGCGCAGGCAGCGGGCGTGTGGGCCAATCTGCAATCGGCACCGCCCTATTTGCTGCAATTGACCGGGGAAGCCTATCGCGCGCAAGGCCGCAAAACCGAATCGGCGACGCTGTTCGACCGCGCCGGCGAGGAGGGGCAGAGGCCATCCGAGTACCTCCCGGCAGGCCAGCCGCTGGGAGTGCTGGCCATTAGCTATGGCGATGGTCCCAATCTGGCGAGCAATGCCGTCCCTTACATTCGCGGGCTGATCGAGGCAGGCGAAGATCGGCAGGCAATTGCAGTGGCTGACCGGCTTAAACTCGCCAATCCCGGCGCTGCCGAGGCTTGGCTGTTGGCGGGCGATGCGCGCCTGATTGGCAACGATGCGCTGGGTGCGTTGGACCAATATGGCCGCGGTGCGCTGATCCGTTTTAACCTGCCGACCTTGCAGCGGATTGACCATGCCCTGCGGCTGGCCGGCCGCGATGCCGAAGCCAATGCCGTGGCGGCGCGCTACTTGCGGCAAAATCCAGGCAACCCACAGGCGCTCAAGCTGCTGTCCTATGGGCGCGCCGCCCTGGACGATATGGTTGGAGCCGAGCGGATCGAGGCAGTGCTGGTGGCGCGAGGTCTACGCAATCCATAGTTGCGCAATTCGTCATGGTTTTGCGCTCGACAGCGTTTGATCGTGTGATTACTCCCAATTCAATCGAACGATTAAATTGGGAGTGGATGATGGCAGGCGCGCTCGAAGGGCTGACCGTACTCGAATTTGCAGGGATCGGCCCCGGTCCTTTCGCCTGCATGATGCTGGCCGACCACGGCGCGCGGGTCATCCGAATTGATCGCCCCTCAAAGGGTGCAAGGGTGGGAGATGAAGGTCAGCGCGATATTCTCAACCGCAATCGTGAGCGCATTGAACTTGATCTGAAAGACCCGTTAGCCATCGCGCAAATCCGCGACTTGGTGAAGCAGGCCGATGCGATTGTCGAAGGGTTTCGCCCCGGCGTGATGGAGCGGTTGGGCCTTGGGCCGGACGTGTTGCTGGCCGACAATCCGAAACTGGTGTTCGGCCGCATGACCGGCTGGGGGCAGGACGGGCCGATGGCACCGCTGGCAGGCCACGACATCAACTATATCGCACTGGCAGGTGCGTTACATGGGTTTGGCCAAGCGGGCGGCAAGCCGCAGTTTCCGATCAACCTGGTCGGCGATTTCGGTGGCGGGGGCATGCTGATGGCGTTTGGCGTCATGGCGGCGGTGTTTTCGGCCCAGCAGACCGGACAGGGACAGGTCATCGATTGCGCGATGGTGGATGGCGCAGCGATCCTTTCGGCGATGACCTACACGTTCCTCGGCAATGGCCGCTGGAAGGATGAGCGCGGCGTCAACCTGCTTGATGGCGGGGCGCACTTCTATGACACCTACGAGACCAGCGACGGCAAATATGTCTCCATCGGATCAATCGAACCTCAGTTTTATGCGCTGTTGCTGGAAAAAACCGGGCTGGCGAACGATCCTGAATTTGCGCCGCAAATGGACCCGCGCGTCTGGCCCAAGCTGAAGGAACGCTTGACGGCACTGTTCCTGACCAAGACGCGCGATGACTGGTGCGCGATCATGGATGGCACCGACATCTGCTTTGCCCCGGTGCTCAGCCTGCGCGAGGCACCGAAGCATCCGCACAATGCGCAACGTGGGTCGTTCATCGAAGATCAGGGGATGGTGATGCCCGCGCCCGCCCCGCGTTTCCTCGGCACGCCCGCACCCAGACCCTCGCTGGCGGGGCGCAGCAAGGGCTGAAGCTTAGTCTGCCCGCACAGCGGCTTCGATCTCGGCGTCGGGATGAAGCCGCTTGTGGCGGACCGACCACCACAGCGAAATGCCGATCAGCGCGGCGCCGATCAGGCCGGTGATGGTTTCAGGGATATGGAACTTGGCCGAAAGCAGCATGATGACGCCGAGCGCAATGATCGCCCAGAACGCGCCGTGTTCAAGGAAGCGGTATTCCGATAGCGTGCCCTTCTTGACCAGCATGATGGTCATGGATCGCACAAACATGGCACCGATCGACAGGCCGATGGCAATGATCACCATGTTGTTCGAAAGTGCAAAGGCCCCGATCACGCCGTCAAAGCTGAATGACGCGTCCAGCACGTTGAGGTAGAGAAACCCGCCAAGCCCGGAGCGAACCACAAGCCCCGCAGCCTTCTGCGCCTGATCGCGCATTTCAAGGATCGTGCCGAGCGCTTCAACCGCGATGAAGGTAACCAGCCCCAACACGCCCGAAACCATGAATGTCAGTGCGTCCGCGTCTGAAAGCAGCAGCGAAATGCCATAGATCGAAACCAGCAGCAGCGCGATTTCTGCCGCCTTCACATTGGAAACCAGCGCCAGCTTTTCTTCCACCCACTTGATCCAGTGCACTTCCTTTTCACCATCGAAAAAGAAGGAAAGGCCGACCATCGCAAGGAATGCGCCACCAAAGCCGGCAATGCCGACATGCGCACTGCTGACGATTTCTTCGTAGCGTTTGGGATCGTTGAGCGAGAGGTTCAGCGCCTCTACCGGTCCAAGCCCCGCCGCAATCGCCACAATGGCCAGCGGAAAGACGATGCGCATGCCAAACACGGCGATGAGCATACCCCATGTGAGGAAGCGCTTCTGCCAGACCTCGTCCATCTCCTCCAGCACGGCGGCGTTGACCACTGCGTTGTCGAACGACAGCGAGATTTCCAGTATCGACAGGACGAACACAATCCAAAGCAAGGACAGCGTGCCGCCGGTCGTCCCGGTCTGCATCCAGCCATAAGCCACCGCAAGCGCGAGGCAGACCAGCGTGAAAAGGATCGATCCCTTGTAGAAGCGCAGCAAACTCAATTCCCCTGTGGTGTGGTGCAGCACTTACTTCGGCTGATAGGTCTGTTCAATGCCGGGAAAGCTGCGCGCTCGCACTTCCTCTGCATAAAGCGCCGCTGCGCCAGAAATAGTTCCGGCGATGTTCTCATAAACCTTCACGAAACGCGGTACGCGCTCGAACATGCCCAGCATGTCTTCGGTTACCAGCACCTGCCCATCGCATTGCGCCGAAGCGCCGATGCCGATGGTGGGGCAGGGGACAGCCTGCGTGATCGCCACGGCGATGGGTTCGACCACACCTTCGATCACGATGGCAAAGGCGCCTGCGTCTGACAGGGCCTTGGCATCGCCCACGATCTTGGCAGCCTCGGCCTCGCTGCGTCCGCGTGCATTATAGCCGCCGAGGACGTTGACCGCTTGCGGGGTCAGCCCGACGTGGCCCATCACGGGAATACCGCGTGCGGTAAGGAACGCGACCGTCGCGGCCATCGCTTCGCCGCCTTCCAGCTTTACCGCCGCACAGCCAGTTTCCTTGAGCAGGCGCGCGGCGCTTTCAAAGGCCTGGAGGGGAGATGCCTCATACGATCCGAATGGCATGTCGACAACGACCGCCGCATGATACGATCCGCGCACGACGGCCGCGCCGTGCGCTACCATCATGTCAAGCGTGACCGGAACCGATGAGGGCAGGCCATAGATCACCTGTCCTAGCGAATCTCCAACCAGCAACAGATCGCAATGCGCATCAAGCAACTGCGCCTGCCGCGCGGTATACGCGGTCAACATAACCACCGGCTGCGCGGTTACGCCGTCCTTTTTGCGCTGACGGATCGCCGGAACTGTCAGCCGCTTCATCGGCGCGGGCGTGGGGTTGGCGCGGCTGGTGCCCGTGTCGAGCTGGAAGGTGGTGGACATGAACGCGCATCCTTTCAGTCAAGGCCCGTGGCGGGCAGTTGCTTCTAGTAGCTTGGCGCAAACCCGCAAGGCTGGTCCGCCTTTGATGCAAGTCTGGGGAAAAATGGCTTGCGCGCAAGGCTGTTCCCGCTAGCTTCGCCGCCATTAGCTGGTTTCCGGCGCAACCGTTTCGGGTTTTGCGCTGGACCTAGGCGGGAGAAATTCATGTTCGGTCGCGTCAAGCCGCTCGACGCCATTCTTGCTACTGCAGAAAAGAAATCTCTGCACCGGTCGCTCGGTGCGTTTCAGTTGACCATGCTCGGGGTGGGTGCCGTGATCGGCACCGGCATCTTCGTGCTTACCGCCGAAGCCGCGCAAAAAGCCGGGCCGGGCATGATGATCAGCTTCATCATCGCCGGATTCGTCTGCGCCGTGGCTGCATTGTGTTACGCTGAAATGGCATCGATGGTGCCGGTGTCCGGCTCTGCCTACACCTACAGCTATGCCGTGATGGGCGAACTGATCGCTTGGATGGTCGGCTGGGCGCTGATCCTCGAATATGCCGTCGCGGCAGGGGCGGTCAGCGTCGGCTGGTCCGGCTACGTCGTCGGGCTGATCGAGAATGCGTTTGCTATCGACATCCCAGATCTGCTGGTGCGCGGGCCTTATGATGGCGGCCTGGTCAATCTTCCCGCCATGCTGATCGCAGGGCTGGTTACCTGGCTGCTGGTGATTGGCACCAAAGAAAGCGCTTCGGTCAACGCGGTGCTGGTGGCAATCAAGGTCGCAGCGCTGACGCTGTTCGTCATTCTGGCCCTGCCAGTGATGAAAATGGAGAACTTTGAGCCATTCGCTCCGCTCGGCTTCGGCGGGATCGGTGCGGCAGCAGCTTCGATCTTCTTCGCCTACGTCGGGTTTGACGCGGTTTCGACTGCGGCGGAAGAAACCAAGAATCCCCAACGCAACATGCCGATCGGCCTGATCGGCAGCCTTGCGATTTGTACCGTGTTCTATCTGCTCGTTGCAGCCGGTGTGATCGGTTCGGTCGGCGCACAGCCGGTACTTGACGCCAATGGCTTGAGCATGGAACCGGGCAGCCGCGAACTGGCTGCACAGTGCGCCGCAATGGGCGATCAAGCGGTCGTCTGTTCCAAGGAAGCGCTGGCGTGGACGCTGCGTGAAATCGGTTGGCCGCAGATTGGCAACCTGATCGGCCTTGCTGCCGGGCTTGCGCTGCCGTCAGTCATCCTGATGATGATGTTTGGCCAAACGCGCATCTTCTTTGTGATGAGCCGCGACGGCCTGCTTCCTGCCTCGTTCTCGAAAATCCACCCGCGCTACAACACGCCGCACGTCATCACGATCATCACCGGCATCTTTGTTGCGCTGTTTGCAGCGTTCTTCCCGGTCGGCCTGCTGGCCAACATCTCGAATTCGGGCACGCTGTTTGCCTTTGCCGCTGTGTCGGTTGCGGTGCTCGTGATCCGTCGTCGTGAGCCGAACCGCCATCGTCCGTTCCGCACCCCGGCGATCTACCTCACGTCGCCACTCGCGTTTCTCGGCTGCTGCTACTTGTTCTACAAGCTGGATGAGAAGAGCCAGATGCTGTTCGTGGTCTGGGCCGTGATCGGGCTGGTAGTCTACTATGCATACAGCCGTAGCCGCAGCCATGTGGGTTTGGGGCTGGTCGAAGTGCATGAAAACGATGCTGATGCACCGCCGCAGCCGGTGCCGCCGATCAACTGATCCGGCTTTTGGAGACGTGAAAAGGGCCGCCCCGAAAGGAGCGGCCCTTTTCTTATCGCCTTCTCTCCCGTGCGTTACGTTGAGAGAGAATGTATCTTCGCCGTGGATGGTTAAAGCGTGGTCTCGGTGAACCCGCCCTTCACATCGTTGGTCACATCCATGCCCAACGCCATCTTGGCCACACCGATCACGCCCAGTTCGCCCGACCAGATCGAGGCATCGCCAAGGTTCATCCGCATGAACAAAAGATCAGGTGAGTCCGGACCACCGGGAAACCACGCCTCGACAAAGTTGTTCCAGTGCCGCTCCAGCGTGGCGCGATCAGTCTCCTCCACCAGCATGCCGTGGAAGCGGGCAAAAACATCGTGCCCCTTCGACGCATATGTGGCCGTCGCCCCACCCATTTTTGCAAAACGGTTGTCGCGGTTGGTGAAAAACCAGATCGCGCTGTTGGCGCCCTTGTCGAGTTGCGCCGTCATAGGCGCGGCTGAATCCGGATCATCGTCAAGCTGCAGCATGACGTAGGGCGATGACGACATAGCCTTCCAGAATTTTTCGCGCAGTTCCTCGGGATTCCCTTGGTCGTACTTCATCGGAAAATTGCCTTTCGTATGGTGACCTTGCTGATTGAACGGGGTGGGACGAGCCTGGTTCCCTGCCGGAACTGCCTGCAAATGTTGCGCAGGATGGCGCGATGATTCGGATTGCAACCTCGCCGAAACGACGGCGCATGGGCACAACCGCTGACCCAACCAGTGGCGATATGTGTTGCTGCGGTGCGGACGAATTCGCTGGATGAACGTTTCGCCACAAAATCCAGGTTGTTCAAATAGTTGGAGCGACCAGCGTTTGCGCGGTGAGCGTATCGAGAACCTCTTGCGGCATTGTCTCCACTGGGTTCCCTGCAACGAAGTCGAGCAGATCCTTCTTCAATCTCTCGGCGTGCGTGGCAAAAACGCCATGTGGCGCACCATCGTATTCCACCAACGTGGCATGAGGCACGGCCTTGGCAACCGCGCGCCCTGTCGCGTCAATCGGCACTGTCTTGTCTGACGTGCCATGAATCACAAGTGTCGGCACACGCAGCGATGCCAGATCTCCTCGGAAGTCTGTCGTTGCAAAGGCTTTTGCGGCCAACAGTGTGGGGCGCAGACCCGCTTGCATCGCGGTGATCCGCGAAGCTTGCAAAACCTCGTCACTCACCGGATGAGACAGCAACCCGACACCATAGAAGTCCTTGAAAAATGCCGTGAAGAACTTGGCACGATCTTCCAGCATGCCGTCGGTCATTTCGTCAAAAGTCGTTTGGGGCACACCGTCGGGGTTGTCGTCGGCTTTCAGCATATAAGGCACGACCGAAGAAATCAGCGCCACCCGCGACACGCCTCGACCACCGTGGCGCGACATGTAGCGGGCGATCTCGCCGCCACCCATCGAAAAGCCCACCAACGCAGCGCCCTCCTTAACGCTCATGGCCGCCATGACGTCTGCCAGATCGTCGGAAAAAGTATCGTAGTCATAACCGCTTGAGGGCTGGTGCGACCGACCGAAGCCGCGTCGGTCATAGGCAATGGCGCGGAATCCCGCCTCAGCCAATGCGTGGCTGACCGGATCCCAACTGTCGCAGGAAAGCGGCCATCCGTGGATCAGCACCACGGGTGGACCATCGCCCCATGTCTTGACGTAAAGGCTTGTCCCGTCGCGAGTTTCAATCATCGGCATGGCGCTACGTTCCTTGGGTTCTGGTTTGGTGATGACTAAACCGTTCGTCCCGTTTCGCGTTCCGCTTACTGTCTGCCCACATGTTCAGGCTGGCGCATTCCAGTTTAAGAACATATATAGAACGTATGCAGCAACTTTCCGTTCTGGAACGCCTTGAGATTCTCGCCGATGCTGCCAAGTACGATGCTTCCTGCGCATCGTCGGGCACAACCAAGCGCAACAGCACGGGCGGAAAAGGTATCGGGTCGACCGAAGGCATGGGCATTTGCCACGCCTACGCCCCAGATGGACGCTGCATCTCGCTGCTGAAAATTCTGCTGACCAATCACTGCGTGTTCGATTGCCACTACTGTGTGAACCGAAAAAGCTCGAACACCCGCCGTGCGCGGTTCAGTCCGCAGGAAGTGGTGGACCTGACGCTGTCCTTCTACCGCCGCAATTATATCGAGGGGCTTTTCCTCTCGTCCGGGATCGTCAAAAGTTCCAGCCACACGATGGAGCAAATGATAGAAGTCGCCCGTATCCTGCGGGAAGAACACGATTTTCGCGGCTACATTCACCTTAAGACTATCCCGGAGGCCGATCCCGGGCTGGTCGCACAGGCCGGGCTTCATGCCGATCGCGTCTCGATCAACGTCGAACTGCCCACGGTAGCGGGCCTCACGCGTTTGGCGCCCGACAAGTCTGCGCCGCAGATCGAAGGGGCGATGGGATCGTTGAAAGATGCCATCGTTGAGGCCAAGGATGCTCGCAAACGCTTCCGCCATGCGCCGAAGTTCGCACCTGGTGGCCAATCCACGCAGATGATCGTCGGAGCGGACGCGGCGACTGACGCCGACATCGTTGGCCGTGCCAGCACGCTTTATGACCGTTTCTCCCTGCGCCGGGTTTATTATTCCGCGTTCAGCCCAATCCCTGATGCCAGCGCGGTCCTGCCGCTAAAGCGCCCGCCTTTGATGCGCGAACATCGGCTCTATCAGTCCGATTGGCTGATGCGATTTTATGGGTACGCGCCGCACGAGGTGCAACAAGCGGCGGGTTCCGATGGCATGCTGCCGCTTGATATCGACCCCAAGCTGGCGTGGGCGCTGCGCTTTCGTGGTGATTTCCCGGTCGATGTGAACCGTGCGCCGCGTGAAAAACTGCTCCGTGTGCCGGGGCTGGGTGTAAACGCGGTCAATGCGCTGATCGCCGCACGCCGCCAGCGCCGGTTGCACCTGGCAGACGTGGGCAAACTCACCGTTTCGATCGCCAAGATGCGCCCGTTCATCGTCACGGAGGATTGGCGGCCGGTGCTGCTGGCTGACCGTGCCGATCTGCGCAGTCTCGTTGCGCCCGCAGCGCGAGGCGAGCAGTTGGAACTCTTTGCATGACGCCGTCCCGCGACCTGCCCTTGGCTGAGGCGTTCCGCATATCGCTCGCCGCGCCCGATGATTTTGATGGTTGGCGCGATGCGGCGCGCCGAATGATCTGCGCAGATGTGTCGCCAGACCGGGTAACATGGGAGTCTCCTGCTGATCAAAGCGCCGATCTTTTCTCCCGAGGCAACGGCCGCCTTCCATCGCCCCTCGTTGATGCGCCGCAGCCTCGCGCTTCCCGAGACTTCCTGCAACTTGCCCAAAGCGTGATCCTTCACTCTGATACAGAACGCTTTTCTTTGCTCTACCGCACACTGTGGCGGCTCCAATCCCTCCCACGCCTGATGGAGGACAAGGCCGATTCGGACGTGCGCAGGATGGAGGACTTTGCCCGGCAAGTGCGCCGCGACATTCACAAGATGCGGGCTTTCGTCCGCTTTCGCATTTTGGAGAGTGGAACGGGGGAGCACTACGTTGCCTGGTTCGAACCGGAGCATCACATCCTTCGCGCCAATGCAGGGTTTTTCACGCGCCGCTTCACCGCGATGCGCTGGTCCATCCTCACACCGCGCGGGACGCTTCACTGGGATGGGGAGGCGTTGCAGGAAGGCCCGCCAGCGACTCGCGCTGATGCGCCATCGGGCGATCCGGTTGAGGCGCTGTGGCGTGGCTACTTTGCATCGATCTTCAATCCGGCGCGCCTGAAGGTGGGGGCAATGCTCAAGGAAATGCCCCGCAAATATTGGAAGAACATGCCCGAGGCAGCGCTCATCCCCGATTTGATCGCTGGAGCGCAGGCACGCGAGGCGCAGATGGTCAAAGCGGGGGAACAGAGTTTTGGCGAGCGCCCGCCGAACCTCGATGCCATTGGCGCAGCGATCCAGGCGTGCCGTCGCTGCGAGATCGGCTGCAACGGCACCCGCGCCGTGATGGGTGAGGGGCCTGTCGCTGGTCCGCTGATGATCGTCGGAGAGCAGCCGGGCGATACCGAGGAAGCGCAAGGCCGTCCTTTTGTCGGCCCTGCTGGTCAGTTGCTGCGCACCCATCTGGAAACGGCGGGCATCGCTGATAATCAGGCTTACGTCACCAACGCGGTAAAGCACTTCAAGTTCGTGGCGCAGGGCAAGCGACGCTTGCATCAAACGCCGACCGCCAGAGAGATTGATATGTGCCGATGGTGGCTTGAAAGCGAACGGATGCTGGTCCAGCCCCGGCTCGTCCTTGCATTGGGAGCCAGCGCGGCACGCAGTTTGCTGGGCAAGACTGTGAGTGTGCAGAAAGTGCGGGGGCAGCCGCACGTGCTGGATGACGGTAGTGAGCTGTGGATCACCACGCATCCCAGCTATTTGCTGCGGTTACCGGAGCAGAGCCGCGCTGCCGAAGAGGTCAAGTTTGCGAATGACTTGCGCACGGTAGCCACAAGGCTTTCGGAGCTTTAGCCCAAGGCGCGGATCATCTCCAGAACAGGCGATTTCACGTAACCCGAAACTCAACTCCTGAGCCGTTCGATCCCCTGCGCCAGTGCGACATAGAGCTTGCCCATGTCCGATGACAGCAACGTCACACCCAGTGCATTACCGTCACGGGTGGAGAGCAACTGCCGCAGCATCGATTCAAAGTCGTGGATGTAGCGGTTCACATGCTCGCGAAATTCGCTCTCGGCCTCGTAGTGCGATTGCACCGCTCTGGCCTCGGCATTCTCCAGCAATGACACGGCGCGGCGCGTAAAGATGCCACGATCGCCACGCAGATACGACGCCCATGCGGTTTCCGATACGTCGACCGACAGTGCCTTGGCAATGTCGATTGCCGAGGAATTGAGCGATTCAGTAATCAGCGCGGCGCGGCGCGCGAAGTCGTTGTCGACTTGCTCTTCGGCCTTTTCGCGTGCGCGGCTCACCCGCGATTCAAGGTTTCCGGCCAGTTCATCGACTTTCGTCAACTGGTCGCGCATCTGTATTGCTGTCTCGCGGCTTGCCGATGCAGCCGCGTCAATGGCTTCCTCCAGCCTGCCGATCAGCTCTGCGGCACGGCCCTGCAAGACGCGGGCAATTGCGGCGCTGCTCTGTTCGCCCAGCCGGTCGGCGATCGCTTCCACTTCGCCAGCCGTACTGGCGCGGATGCTTTCGCCAGCTTTCCCTGCGGCATCAACAAGCTGGGCAATGGCACCCGACACGCGCTGTTCGATTTCGTCAGCCAATGCTGCACTGTCGGCCTTGGCTGCTGCCAGCATGTCACGCAGTGCCGCGATCCGCGCTTCGCGCTCGCTCGCCTGTTCGGCAAGAGTTTTCTGTGCCTGCTGCAATTCCTTGATCGTTGCCGACACCTCGCCGCGAGCGGTTCCGACCGTCTCCGACAGGGTCTGCCCGCCGTCGCCTGCCTCGCGCAGGGTGTCGCGCAGAGTGAACACCCGGTCTTCCAGCCCCCGCAGCCCGGCTTCAGTGCTGCGCAGCGCTTCGGGCATCTGTGTCCGTGTATGATCGCTGCCAGCCTGAATCAGTTCAAGCAGCCGCACTGCCGAATCCGTCAGCTCACCGATCTCAAGATCCGTCCCCGATAGCGCATGACGCATTTCGGCAAGCCGGCCATTGAGTCCAACAATCGATGTGTCGATGGATGCTGCTGCCTGAACGCCTTCCGCACCTGAACTGCCAAGAAGTGCGGTAAAGTCACTGACTTTCCGGCCAATTTGGTCAAACCGTGTTGCCAGATCCTCGGCCTCAGCCAGTTGCAGCTTACGCTGGGCTTCAACCGCCAGGTCCAGCTCCGCAAGCTTTGTCGCCAGCCCCTCGGCAGCCAATCCGGCCGCCTGTTCCATCGCTACGCGGCGATGCGCAATGGCTTCGTCAATTTCGGCAAGCCGCCGTTCGAGGCTGGCTCGCTGGTCCGTCGCGTTCGCCTCAGCAGAGGCGCGCCTACGAGACAGTTGATCGTCCAGATTGCGAACGTCATCACCCATCTGCGTATGAAGCGCGCGTGCCGCGTCCTCAAAATGGCCAAGCTGGCTGGTAGACTGTGCCAGCACCGCTTCATGATCCGCAGCAAGCCGATTTAGCGCGTCGCGCAGCGCGGTAACATGCGCATCGCTGCGTTCACGCCATGCTGCCAGTGCGGCCTGTTCGGATTCCTGCATCAGGCCAGCCTGTTCGGCACTGCTCCGCGCAAGTTCATGGAACCGGGTCTCGGCCAGCGTTGCCAGATCGTCTGACGCCTTGGTAAATGCTGCAATTGACCCTTCAACCCGTTCGCGCACCGACGCGACCTGGCGTTCGCTGGCAAGGCCGAATTCGTTAAGCCGCTGAAAGCCGGAAACCAGCTCTTCCAGCTGAAGGTGTGCTGTACGACCGGCGTTGCCGATGTTGTTCGTCACATCCTTCGCGGCGTTCGCAATCACCGGCAACTGCCCGCGCAACTTCTCCATGTTGTCGAGCGCCGCCGATGAGACCTCTGCGATACGGTCAACCTGCGCGCCATTGCGGCCTACCAGTTCGTCAAGCCGGACGGCGCTTGATGAAAGGCGGTCGACGGCAACGCGCCCGAGCGATTCGAGATCGCGGCCCTGTGCGGCGATGAAGTCACGGGCCAGTGACAATTCGGTGTTGATCGAAACCAGACGCTTCTCAAGCTGGCTGGACTCGCGCGAGAGCGAAAGCGCCACATCGGCAAAGCGGTTTGCTTCGCGGCGGCTCGTGCGCATGACCAGAAGCAGCGCCACCATGACAAGCAGCGTCGGGGCCGACCATTGCGCGATCCACCACACCCATTGGTCTGGAGAAATCGCTTCGCGCTGCTTCAGGATCACTGACCAAGCGAAAAACGCGGTCCAGGCCGCTACGACAAGGCCAGCCAGTAGAGGGGGTATCCAGCTGAAATCGCGGGGTTTGGTATAGAGTTCGGCTTCGTCGTCCCATACCTGATCGGGCCGATCAAGGTTTCCTGGAGCGGGCATGCCGGGGGAGGGATCGAACTCCACAGCTTGCCCCAGCAGGAGTGATCCTTCCGGGGCGGCTGCCTCGAAAGAATCAGTTGCACCGGTGCCTGTGTCGGCACCCTCAATCGGATTGATCCGTGTTCCCCCGTTCATACGGTTGTGCATATCACGTTTTTGCAAAGGTCATAAACCCTGCCTTAACACTTCGCCACGTAGGCCGGTCATATGGCCTACGAAGGTGCTTCACTCGACGCCAATCTCGCCGTTGCCGCAGGGCACGATCCCGATTTGGTGCGCGAATTGCGCGCAGCGTTCATCGAAAGCGCCGAGCATCAGATCGATCTTCTATCGCGCGCACGATGCGACGGAAACTGGCAGGTAGCGGCTATGCGGCTCAAAGGGCTGGCTGCAAGTTTCCATGCCGATGGCTTGCTGTCATTGGCTGAGGAGGCCGTTGATACGGTCCCCGGCGATCCCTCGGTGTTGCGACGCCTGCGGCAGATGCTTGGCGATCTTGCAGTAGAACCCTGACAAGTTTTGCCGCCGCCTTGGCAGCGCGGCTCGCAACCTCTACGATGCCCCGTCAGGAGGCAGGCGGGTGCGGGTCGCAGTTCTATCGCTGATCGAAGCCGCCAGGGCAGATCCGGGCAGCTTGCGAGGATACCTGCCTATTGGCGGGCGGTCGCTGCTGCGCCATCAGATCGGCCTCGCGCTGTCGCTTGGTGCGCGGCGGATCGTCGTCGTTGCCGAGGCCATTAGCGGCGAACTGGTGGCGCTCCAGCACTTTGCCGAAGCGGGAGGTGCGCAGTTCCACGTCGTTGCCACCGCGCGCGCACTGGTGCCCTTGCTCGCGCCCGAAGACGACGTGATCGTGCTGGGCGACGGATTGTTGGCAATGCCCGACACCCTGCGCGAACAGATCGAGGTGGGGGCGGTGATCCTGACTTTGCCCGTCGAAACCGCGTTGCCACTGGGGTTTGAGCGAATCGACATCAACCATGCCTTTGCTGCAGCCATGCGCTTTCCGGGGCGCATAGCGGCGGGGCTGGCCGATCTTCCGCCCGAATGGAACGCGCAGTCCGCGCTGCTGCGCCTTGCCATTCAGGGTCGGGTTTCCCTTCGCAGCATTCCTTCTGCCGTGCTGGACGACGGGCGCTGGAGCATCCTGCGCGATGAGGACGAGGCACATTTTGCCGAACGGCGGTGGTTGCGCCTCCACACCCGCTTTGCCGGGCAAGAACCGGCCACGCCCGGTGAGCGACTTGCGATAGCCGTCGTCAACCGCTTTGGTCCGGCCATGTTGCATGCGGGCACCCGCCCGGCGCTGGTCGGGCTTGCTGCCGGTGCGCTGGGGCTGCTGGGCGGCGGGGCAGGGTGGCTCGGCAGTTTTGCCCTCGGGTTTGCGCTGCTCGGCCTGGCCTGGTTGGTTGAGCGGATGGCCAGCCTGCTAGGACAGGTAGAGAGCGATTCGTTGCTCGCCTCGGGTATCGCCCGGCGAAGTGCAGCGGCGTTTCACCTGCTGATCGACGCTGGGCTGGTGACTTTGGCCGGCTGGCGCAGTGGCCTGCCGGATGGGTCATTGATACCGCCGGGGGCAAGCATTTTTGCGCCGCTTTTGCTGGTCGGCGGGGCAAGATTGGTGGCTTTGGCATTGCCCGGTCAGGTGTGGGCGCACTGGCTTTCAGATCGCATGGTCATCGCTCTTTTTCTGGTCGCCGCCAGCTTGTTTCTGCCATTTGACGCAGCTATCGGCCTTGCCGTCATCGCCTTGTTCGGCGCATGCTTGTTGACGCTCCAGTTTGGCACAATTCCGCCCGAAACGGGACCAACGGCAGCCTCTGCGCCTAACCTGCAGTTAACCACTCGCCAGTAAGAACTTTCATATGGCCATGACTGCATCTGCTGGGACTTCATCTGCGGGCACCGATCCCGAAGCACGCCCCGGAGCGATAGAGGCGTTGCTCGGTCAGGATCTGTTCCACGCCGATCAGGCGATGCTGCACATGGGGCCGATTCTGCGGCACCTCCTGCAGAATGATGACCGTTCGATTTTCAGCGACGAAATCATCGCGCGGGTGCGCGGCATGCTCGCCGATGTAGCGCGCCAACTGGTGCAGGCTATGGGCGAGGCTGCAGGCCACGCCGATGCCGCCGCATGGGCGCGCGAGGCGGGGCCCGGCCTTGCCGAGATGTTGGCCGCCAGGCAGCCGCTACTGCACCATTTGCACATGCTGGCGGTTGAATGGCAATTGACCGAAAAATTGCAGGGCAGGCTTGCCATAGATCCAGTGCTCACGCCGCTTTTGCAAGACGTGATTGCCTCGCCCGACCCCGATCTCGCCGCGCGTGGCATGAACCTGCTGGCGGCGCAGGCCCGCTTTGGCCAGCAAGTCCGGCGTATGCAGATACCCCTTGCCGAACTTCCAACGCGTTTGCACGAAATCGCGCTGGCCGCGATGCAAGACTATGTCGGCGAAGACGCTGCCGGAAAAGCTGCGGCGGAAATGTCCGAAATTACCCTGCGGCAGCGCCGTTCCGTCGCGGCTTCACGGGTCGATCTGCTCGATCACATTGTCTCGGCGCTCGGGTCGGAACGGTCTGCCACGCTGCAATTTGATCATGCCGGTGTGGCGTTGTTCCTAAGCGGCCTTGCTGCCAATGCCGGGATCGCCCGTGAAACCGCGATCATGTGCACAACCGAAAGCCAGATGCCGCGCCTCGCACTCTCGCTTGTGGCCGCCCACGTCCAGCGCGAAGGCGTGGTCGCCACTTTCTCCGCGCTCCATCCCGACATCGCAGTGCCTGCTGGCATCGAACGGCTTGATCCGGCACGCGCGGCGGTGCTGCTGGCCAGCACGCCAACGGACGCGCAGGATTGAGATGACTGCCGCAGGGCCAATCCGCGCCCGCGCCGACGCGGCTGATCGTCTTGTCGAAGCCGACGAGGCACTGGCGGCGTTGCAAGTTCGCATCGGAGGCAGCTATCCCGGCGTAATCGCCATGCCCGCGTTGCTTGCACTGGTGCGCAAGGTGCGCGCCGAAAGCCTTGCGCTCACCGCAATGGTCGCGGTTGAGGACGAGGGGCAGCCGCTTTCTTTCCGTGCCAACGTTGTGCCCGAAGATGGCGGCACCCGCATCGCCATCACTGAATGGCGGCTTTCCGCCAGCGCGTGGACGACTGACCGAAGCGGCGCTGATGACGTTGCGCTACTGCGCCAACTGGCTGAGGCCCACATTGTTCTCGACGCGGAACAGCGCGTGATTTCCGGCTTCGTCGATGGAGCAGACCTTCATCCTTTCGCGGCGGCAGTGCAGCAAGGTTTCGGGCGCTACTGGACCGATTTGGTCACGGTTGAGAGCAGCAGTCATCGTCAGCCGTTGCACTGGCGATTGCTTGATGATGCGGCGGTGCAGGTCGCAGGCTCTGTCCGGCGGTGGAATGCTCGGCTGTTGCCACTGCGCAACGGCGGGTTCGAACTGTTGCTGGTCGCCGAAACGGTGCTGGCCGAATCGCCGGGGGCTTTGTCTGGCACGGTTCAACCGTTGGCATCCAAGGCTGACTGGAAAGGCCTGCTTGGTCAAAATCTTGCACCGGCGCTGCGCCTGCCGGTCAACCGGATCGTCGCCAATGCCGAAACGATCCGCACCCGCCTGGCCGGGCCGATTGCCGAGCCGTACGTCGGTTATGCCGGAGATATTGCAGAATCCGGGCGTCATCTGCTTTCGCTGGTCGAGGATCTTGCCGTTCTGGAAACGGTAGAAGACGAGAACTTCGCGCCTGCGCCAGACCACATCGACCTTGCTGATTGCGCGCGCCGGGCGGCAGGTATCCTTGGCGTCCGCGCGCAGGAGCGGCACATCGCACTCGCCCTGCCGTCGGAAGATGCGGCTGCCCCTGCCATCGGCGAATTTCGCCGCGTGTTGCAGATTCTGCTCAATCTGATCGGCAATGCTGTCCGCTACACACCCGGGCATACCACGGTGCGGATCGAAACCGGTTTCGATTCGGGAATGGCATGGCTCACGGTCGAAGATCAGGGTGACGGGATCAATCCCGACCAGGCTGACCGGGTGTTCAACAAATTCGAGCGGCTTGGTCGTAGCGGTGATGGCGGCAGCGGCCTTGGCCTATACATTTCGCGCAAGCTCGCGCGCGCAATGGGCGGCGATCTTTCAGTAGAAAGCGCGGCGGGCGGCGGCGCCCGGTTCGTGTTGAGCCTGCCTGCAGACGCTTCGGTTCAGGCCTCAGCGCTAGGCTAACGGCGCTTTCCTGCACGCCACAGCGCAATCACACCAATCAGCATCAGGCCAGCGCCGATATAGGCCCACTGTGTCTGCGCCAGCATGAAGCTTGAAGATGGCCACATGATCAGGCCCAGTCCTTGGCCGGTCCAAAGGCCGCCCATAAGAAGAGCGGCGATGCCGAAAATCCTGAGAATTGTCGTCATCGCCGCTTGCTCCTAATTCGTTACGTCAATTTCTTAGCGTTCGCTCACCGGCACGTAATCGCGCGCAGTCGGGCCGGTGTAGAGCTGGCGCGGACGCCCGATCTTCTGGCCTGGATCGCTGATCATTTCGTTCCATTGCGCCACCCAGCCCACGGTGCGGGCAAGGGCGAAGAGCACGGTGAACATCGTGGTCGGGAAACCGATGGCCGAAAGGATGATGCCCGAATAGAAGTCCACGTTCGGGAACAGCTTCTTTTCTGCAAAGTAAGGATCGCTCAGCGCGATTTCCTCAAGCCGCAGCGCGGTTTCGAACAGCGGATCCTGCACGTTCAGCGCCGCAAAGACTTCGCGCACGGTCGATTGCATCACCGTCGCGCGCGGATCGTAGTTCTTGTACACGCGGTGGCCGAAGCCCATCAGGCGGAACGGATCGTTCTTGTCCTTGGCCCGATCGATATAGTGCTGGATGCGGTCGGGCGTGCCGATTTCCTTCAGCATGTTCAGCGCGGCTTCGTTTGCGCCGCCATGCGCCGGACCCCACAGACAGGCAATGCCCGCAGCGATACAGGCAAACGGGTTTGCGCCCGAAGACCCGGCAAGTCGCACGGTCGATGTCGATGCGTTCTGTTCGTGGTCAGCGTGAAGCGTGAAGATGCGGTCCATCGCCTTTTCCACGGCGGGGATCACTTCATACTCTTCTGCCGGAACGCCGAAGGTCATCTTCAGGAAGTTGCCGGTGTAGGACAGCTTGTTGTCCGGATAGACGAAAGGCTGGCCGACCGAATACTTGTACGCCATCGCCGCGATCGTCGGCATCTTGGCGATCAGGCGATGCGAACTGATCTTGCGGTGGGTGGGGTCCGCAATGTCGGTGCTGTCATGGTAAAACGCGGAAAGCGCGCCAACCACGCCGCACATGATCGCCATAGGGTGTGCGTCGCGGCGGAACCCGCGATAGAACGTGGCAAGCTGTTCGTGCAGCATGGTGTGGCGCGTAATCGTGCGGCTGAAATCGCTGAGTTCCTGCGCGCTCGGCAATTCGCCGTTCAGCAGCAGGTAGCTGACTTCCATGAAGCTGGAATGCTCGGCCAACTGGCCGATGGGATAGCCGCGATGCAGCAGGACACCTTCGTCGCCATCAATATAGGTGATCGCGGAATCGCAACTGGCCGTCGAAGTGAAGCCAGGGTCGTAGGTGAACATGCCCGTCTGGCCATAGAGCTTGCGAATATCGATCACATCCGGACCGATCGTGCCGCTCCTGACCGGCATTTCAATGGTGCTGCCACCGGCTGTCAAAGAAGCCTGGTTATCGCTCACGCCTTAACCCTCCTGTTTATCTCTGATTTGCAATCACTTACCCGGCTCAAGCCGCTGAATCGCCAATGCGGGCCAGCGACTCATCCCTACCGAGAAGCGCCAATACGTCGAAAATCCCCGGCGAGGTAGTCTGTCCCGTCAGGCTTGCGCGCAACGGTTGGGCAATCTTGCCCAAGCCTATCCCAAGCTCCTCGGCCATTTGCTTTACCGTGGCCTCGAGGCTTTCCGTTGTCCAGACGTTTTCGCCCTCAAGGCGGCTTAACACCTTGCCAAGAATGGCGCGCGCATCGTCGGTGAGCAGGGCGGCGGCTTTCTCCACCATCGGCAAAGGCCGTTGGGCAAAGAGGAATACTGCCCCGGTTGCCAGCTCATTGAGGTCCGCTGCGCGCACTTTCAAAACCGGCATGGCCTTTGCCAACAGGTCTGTGCCGCTGGCAACATCGAAGCCCGGCTCCAGCGTCGCCAGCTTGGGTGCTACCAGATCCGCCAGCCGCCGATCTTCAGCCTCGCGGATGTAATGGCCGTTAAGATTGAGCAGTTTCTTGAGGTCGAACCGCGACGCGCCCTTGTTCACATCGCCGATGTCGAACCATTCCACCGCCTGATCGCGGCTGATGATTTCCTCGTCACCGTGGCCCCAGCCAAGCCGCAGCAGGTAATTGAACACCGCTTCGGGCAGCAGGCCCATTTCGTCGCGATAGGCGTCAACTCCCAGCGCGCCGTGACGCTTGGAGAGCTTGGCACCATCGGAGCCGTGGATCAGTGGGATATGGCCATAGACCGGATCGGGCCATCCGCCCTCGATCGCCTGCATCGCGCGGATCACCACCAACTGGCGAAACGCGTTGTTGATATGGTCGTCGCCCCGGATCACATGGGTGACGCCCATGTCATGATCGTCCACGACGACCGCCAGCATGTACGTCGGCGTACCGTCGGAGCGCAGGATCACGAAATCGTCCAGTTCACTGTTCTGGACGGTAATCGAACCCTGCACCTTGTCGTCTATGGTCGTCTCGCCATCACGCGGAGATTTCATGCGGACGACATAAGGCTGGCCGTCCGGCCACTGGTCTGCGCCTGCATCGCGCCATTCGCTGTCGATGCGGAAGGGCCGACGCTCAGCCTGTGCCAGTTCACGCCGTGCGGCCAGTTCTTCCTGCGTCAGATAGCAGCGATAGGCATAGCCCGCGTCCAGCATCTGATGCGCGACTGTGGCGTGGCGGTCAGACCGGGCGAACTGGAACACAGGTTCCGCGTCTCCGCCAAGGCCAAGCCAGTTCAGCCCGTCGAAGATCGCCTCAATCGCCGCGTCGGTAGACCGCGCGCGGTCCGTATCTTCGATCCGCAGCAGGTATGTGCCGCCATGATGGCGCGCATAAAGCCAGTTGAACAGCGCAGTGCGCGCGCCGCCAATGTGCAGGAATCCCGTGGGCGAGGGCGCAAACCGCGTGACCACTTTGCCCTTTGCGGGTGATCCTGCGGAAATGGTGTCAGTGGCGCTTGCCATTGGCCGCGCTTTCCTTTGCTTTGAATGTCATGGCGTCCCCGGCGGCAGATGGACCTGCGGCAGATATTCCCGCCGCCGATCCGGGCACTGCCCCGGCCGGACGAGCGCGGCATTGGGACATCCGCGTGCGATTGTCCAGCGTGCTTGCCAAGATGTTTGAGCTTGCAGACGGCTTCCTTGATTCCCACCCGTTCGAACGCGGGCTGTGGCTGGTGGTGGCCTTCGCAGCGGGGATCGTGGCGTGGGTTGCTCTGCCCACGCAGGCGGACTGGACCGCACTCGTGCTCACCGCGCTCGCCACCGCGCTGATCTCGCTGCTGTTCCTTGATGAAGCGCGCCTTCCTCACCTGCGGCTTGCCTTGTTCGGCTTCGCTGTGATGCTTGCGGCAGGCACTGCTACCGTCTGGACAAAGTCCGCACTGCTCGGCCAACCGGGAATAGCGCGCCCCATTGTGGTCACGCTGGAGGGCAGGGTGCTTGAACGGCGCGAGGAGCCGGCCAAGGCGCGCGCGCGCCTGCTCCTCATCGCCCGGCTGCCGGAATTTGCCGAGGCCGTCCGCGTCCGCGTTAACCTGCCGCTCGGCAAGGACTCACCCGCCATCACCGAGGGCGCACAGATACGCGTTCGGACCCGCCTGATGCCGCCTGCTGCACCAATGCTGCCCGGCGCTTATGACTTCGCGCGTACCGCATGGTTCAACGGCCTTGCCGCTACCGGCAGCGCGCTGGGCGAAGTGACGATCATCTCTCCGTCGATGCAAGGCGCAACGCTGCGTGGCGCGCAGCGCGCGCTGGCCGATCATGTCCGATCACAACTCAGCGGATCCCCCGGCACAATCGCCGCTGCATTGGCCAGCGGAGACAGGGGCGCAATTGCTACGGCGGACGAGGACGCTATGCGCGACGCGGGCCTCACGCACCTGCTGTCAATCAGCGGTCTTCACGTCAGCGCGCTGGTTGGCGCGGTCTATTTCCTCGTCGCGCGCCTGCTTGCCGCCATCCCTTGGGTCGCACTGCGTATCCGCGTGCCGATTGCCGCTGCGCTGATGGGGGCGCTGGCGGGGATCGCTTACACGCTGCTCACAGGGGCAGAGGTGCCGACCATCCGGTCGTGCATTGGCGCGCTGCTGGTTCTGATCGCGCTGGCGCTGGGTCGTGATCCGCTTTCCCTGCGGATGGTTGCGGTTGGCGCGCTGGTGGTGATGCTGTTCTGGCCGGAGGCGGTCGTCGGACCCAGCTTCCAGATGAGTTTCGCCGCCGTCATTGCCATCATTGCGTTCCACTCCGCCGCCCCGGTGCGCGGCTTTCTCACCGCAGAGCATCACGGCCCGCTCGTCCGCATGGCGCGCAACCTGATTTTGCTGCTTGCCACGGGTCTCGTCATCGAACTCGCGCTCATGCCCATCGGCCTGTTCCATTTCCACCGCGCTGGCGTGTACGGTTCGCTGGCCAACGTCATCGCCATCCCGCTGACCACATTCGTCACCATGCCACTTATCGGCCTCGCCCTGTTGCTCGATAGTGTTGGCATCGGCGCGCCTGCATGGTGGCTTGCTGGAAAGAGCCTCGAACTGCTCCTCGCGCTCGCCCACTTCGTGGCAGCGCGGCCCGGCGCAGTGACCATGCTTCCGGCCATTGCGCCGTGGACCTTTGCACTGTTTGTCAGTGGAATGCTGTGGCTCGCGCTGTGGACCGGCAAGGTTCGTCTGTGGGGTGCGATCCCGGCTGGCTTTGCGGTCATCGCCATGATCGTCACACCGACGCCGGATATACTTGTCACCGGAGACGGCCACCACGTCGGCCTGACGGGCGAGGGCGACGATCTGATCGTTCTGCGCATGGGCCGGGGTGATTACATGCGTGACAACTTGCTGGAACTTGCCGGTATGGAAGGCACCCTCCGGCCGATAGATGAATGGCCCGCCGCTCGCTGTAACGATGACTTCTGCACAGCCACGATTAACAGCAATGGCAAGCGGTTCACGCTCCTGCTCTCCCGCAGTCGTGCCTACATCGACGAAATGTCCCTCGCTGCAGCCTGCGAACGCACCGACATCATCGTATCAGACCGCCGCCTGCCGTTCTCCTGCCGCCCCCGCATGTTGAAGGCTGACCGTCGCTTTCTGGCCACCACCGGCGGATTGGCTGTCGACCTTGAAACCGGCGCGATCAGGACAGTGGCGCAAACGCAAGGGCAGCACGGCTGGTATCGCTGGCCAGAGCCTCTGGCTGACCGCCGGAACGATCAGCCCCAGCCCCAACCTGAACCTTCAAGCTTACCCGCGCTAACAGGTGCGGCGAGCAGATAACCCCTTCGCTCAATGATACCGGCGCAGCAACCCTGCCAGCTTACCCTGCACGGCTACCTCATCGGGCCTATAAAACTGCGGATCATAGGCAGCATTTGCCGGATCGAGCCGGATCATGCCCTTTTCCCGGTGGAGGTACTTGAGCGTCGCTTCCTCGCCGCGCACCAGCGCCACAACGATTTCACCGTCGCGTGCGATGTCGGTCTTGCGGACCAGCGCGTAGTCTCCATCAAAAATACCGGCTTCGACCATCGAATCCCCGGACACTTCCAGCGCGTAATGTTCACCCGCGCCAAGCAGGGCGGCAGGCACCGGCAACGTGGCGGTGGTTTCAAACGCTTCGATGGGCATGCCTGCTGCAATCTTGCCATGCAGTGGCAATTCGATCACGTCATTCGCCGGGGCTGGCGTTGCCTTCGCCATACTGCGCAGCGGGGTAAGCGCCGTGTTGGCGTTTGCCGCTTCTCGCACGGGCGCGGCGGGTTTGCTGACGGAACTGTCAGGCTGGCGCAGCACTTCCAATGCGCGCGCTCGGTTAGGCAAGCGACGGATGAAGCCCCGTTCTTCCAAAGCCGAAATCAGGCGATGAACGCCAGATTTTGATTTGAGATCGAGCGCTTCCTTCATTTCCTCAAATGAAGGAGAAATACCGGATTCCTCCAGACGGATCTGAATGAAGGTGAGCAGTTCATGCTGCTTGCGCGTCAACATTGGCGGTTCCTCCGCAGGTGAACGAATGAGGAACGGATAAGCAACTTCGATTAACCCGTCAAGCAATACCGCCATTTTCGAGCAGGTAGACCGGAACATCCGTTCCCGTTGCCTTCTCCTGCGCCCCGGCCTCCCGCACGATCAGGGCGTTGGCGCGCGCCAGTGGCGAGAGTGCGCCCGAATCCTGCAGCGGATCGAGGCTGACGCTCACCCCATCCCAGACGCCGCGCAGAAACTCCATGCGGCTGCCGCCTTTCCCCAGCGGCCCTGCCAGCCGCGCCGGAATGGCGCGCGGCAACGGCATGCTTGCGCCAAGCGCGGTGCGTAGCAACGGCAGCAGAAACAGGAAAGCCGTGACGAAAGCCGAAGCAGGGTTGCCCGGCAGGCCAAGGATCACCTGATCCCCGCGCCGCGCAACAAGCAAAGGCTTGCCCGGCTTGATCCCGACCCGCCAGAAATCGATTGATGCGCCCACCGCCGCCAACGCAGGGCGCACCAGATCATGGTCGCCCACCGAAGCGCCGCCACTCGTGACGATCACGTCAGCATCGCCAGCGCTTTCCAGTGCAGCAGCCAGAGCCTCCAGCTTGTCCGGGATCGGGCCAAGGTGCCGCAATTCCACCGGCAACGCCGCTGCCATCGCGCAGAGCATCGGGCCGTTGCTGGCGGGCAATTGGTGCTGGTCTGGCAAAAGCCCCGGCAGCACCAGTTCATCGCCGCTGTCGATCACGGTCAGCTTCAGCCGCCGCCGCACTGGCAGATGGCTATACCCGGCCGCGATGGCCAGGGCGATCTGCGCTGCACCGATGCGGGCACCCGCTGCCAATAACGCGGCCTCGGCAGTGAAATCCATGCCTGCTGGGCGGATATGACGCGCCCGAGGCATCGGAGGTTCGCCGGTAAGCCGCATGTCGCAGCCATCACGTGCTGCGTCTTCCTGCAAGAGCACCATGTCGGCGCCGGCCGGAACAATCGCGCCCGTGCTGATCCTTACCGCTTCACCTGCACCGACAGTGCCACCGAAGGGATGGCCCGCCGCGCTTTCGCCGGTAACGCGCCACGGGCCGCGCAAATCGGCGGAGCGCAACGCATAGCCATCCATCGCCGATAGCGGCGCTGCCGGCTGGGTGCGGCGCGCGTGCAGCGGTTCGGCAAGGTAGAAGCCAAGACATTCTCCCACCACGCGATGTTCCACCGGCAGCTTTGGAGCAAGCGCCAGCAACCGCGCCTGCGCTTCGGCAAGGGGGAGCGGCGGTGTCCTCACGCGTCTTCCGCCCGCCATGTGCCGGACTTGCCGCCGCGCTTCTCGATCAGGCGGATGTTTTCGATCACCATGCCTTTGTCGAGCGCCTTGGCCATGTCGTAGACCGTCAGCAGGGCGACCGACACGGCGGTCAATGCTTCCATTTCAACACCGGTGCGCCCGGTGAGAGAAGCGGTGGCCGTGCAGTCCACGCCGCTGTCGGTGAAGGCAAAGTCAATGTTCACTGCATCCAGCGCCAGCGGATGGCACAGCGGGATCAGATCGCCGGTTTTCTTTGCGGCCATGATGCCGGCAATCCGCGCGGTGCCCAGCACGTCACCCTTGGGGCCGTTACCGTTGCGCACGGCTTGCAGCGTCAGCGCACTCATGCGGATCGCACCGCGCGCAATGGCCACACGCTGGGTTTCGGCTTTGCCGCCCACGTCGACCATGCGGGCGGTTCCGGCCGAATCGATATGGGTCAATCCGTTCATTCAGTGCGCCCTTTCCCTGAACAGGTTTACACAGTTTACACAGTCCAGAGAGAGAACTCTCAGGCCCCGGCGGGACATCGCAATGGCCGGATAGGTGGCGGTTTTCAAGGTGGGGAGGCGGCTTGCGGACATAGGGCGATTCTGGCAGCGCCGCATTGTGTAGGACAGCGCTATTTCCCGCTCTCAACCGCCTTCTTCAACGCATCGGCCACTTGCGCCTGCGTTGCCGCCACGATCTTCTCCACGCCCTCTGCATTGGGGTGGACATTGTCGCCCAGCATCAGCGCGCTGTTGCCAAGGACAGGTTGCAGGAAGAAAGGCACCAGTCCGGCCTTGTGCTTTTTTGCCATATCCGGCCAGATCGGGTTGAATCGCTCGGTATAATCCGCACCAAGGTTGGGGGCGGCGAGCATTCCGGTCAGCACCACGGGAATGCCGCGCCGGTCAAATTCGGTGAGGATCGAATCGAGGTTGGCGCGCGTTTCTTCAGGCGGCAGGCCACGCAGCATGTCGTTCCCGCCAAGGCCAACCAGCGCCAGCGTGGGCTTGACCGGTTGGTTGTTCAGCGTGAAGCCGAGCCGCTGCAGCGCGGCGGACGTGGTATCACCCGAAACGCCCGCGTTGACGACCCGCGCCGGGGTGCCGCCAGCGTTCAGCGCTGCCTCCAGACGCGGCGGATAGCCTTCACCGGGCTGCAGGTTGTATCCGGCGTAGAGGCTGTCACCAAAGGCAAGAATGACGGGTGCGTCAGCGGGAATGGCAGCGGCAGGGGCGGATGCCTGAGGCGAGGCGGAAGCCTTTGATTCAGGAGCATCTTCTGCAGAACATGCGGCCAGAAGCAGGGCAGCGAACAGCGCGATCTTTCTCATGCCCATGCAATACGCGTTCATTCCGGGCTTGTCGAAGGGTGTTGCGACAAGGGTTGGGCGGGCGCGATCCCGCTGCGCCGCTCAGGATTATGGAAAGGGTGGACCACGCACATTGAAACTCCCCAGTCGCGCACCCAAGTGCCGGTTGCACGTTGCAACCAATCCATGCCACTTGAGGCCCGTGACAAACACCACATCCCCGGTCATCGCCGCTTCCGCCCTTACCCTGTCGCTCGGTTCAGGGGAGGCGCGGGTTGAGATCCTGCGCGGCATCGACCTGACAGTCATGCAGGGCGAAAAGCTCGCGCTGCTTGGGCCATCAGGATCGGGCAAATCATCGCTGCTGGCGATCCTTTCCGGGCTTGAGCGGGCGAGCGGCGGCACGCTGAACGTAGCCGGCGCGGATTTTACGTCGCTGGATGAAGATGGGCTGGCGGCGGCACGACGGGGGCGCATCGGCATAGTGCTGCAGGCCTTCCACCTGCTGCCCACGATGACGGCACTTGAAAACGTGGCGACCCCGCTGGAACTGGCAGGCATGGCCGATGCGATGGCGCGAGCCGAAGCGGAACTGGTGGCGGTTGGCCTTGGTCACCGCCTGCACCACTATCCGGCGCAGCTTTCGGGCGGAGAGCAGCAGCGGGTGGCGATTGCGCGCGCGCTGGCGCCCAAGCCCGCGATTCTGTTTGCCGATGAGCCGACTGGCAATCTTGACCATGCCAATGGCGATGCCGTGGCCGATTTGCTGTTTGCCCGCGCAAGCGAAGCGGGCGCGACGTTTATCATGGTGACGCACGATGAAGCGCTGGCCGCGCGTTGTGGGCGGATCGTGCGGCTGGCCGATGGGCAGATCGTGTCTGATGCCGTGGCGGACATGAGCGCATGAACCTTTCGTGGAGCGCTGCCTGGGGATTGGCGCGGCGAGGGCTGGACTGGCGGTTCAAAGGCTTGCGACTGCTGCTGGTGTGTCTTGTGCTGGGCACGGCGGCGCTTTCGGCCATCGGTACGCTGACCGGCGCGATTGAGCGCGAACTGGCAACGCGCGGGCGCGAGATGCTGGGCGCGGATCTGGAATTCACGCTGGCCGCGCGGACGCCTGCGGCCGATGAGCGCGCGGCGATCGCGGCTTTGGGCGAGCTTTCCGAAGGCGCGCGCATGCAGGCGATGGCCCGCGTGCCGGGTGCTGATACACGCACGACGCCTATAGAATTGAAGGCCGTTGACGCGAAATGGCCGCTTTATGGACGGTTTACGCTGGTTGGCGGCAAGCAGGCCGGGGCGCCTCAGGGCATGATGGCGTGGATTGCGCCGGGTGTGGCAGACCGTCTTGACGTCAAGGTTGGTGATCGCCTGCAAGTGGGTGAAGCCGTGCTGACCGTTGGCGGCGTCATCGGATCAGAGCCTGACCGGCTGGCCGAAGGTTTTTCACTCGGGCCAACGGTGATTATCGGCAAGGCGGCGCTCGATGCGTCAAAGCTGGTGCAGCCGGGGTCGATGGTGCGGTCAAAACTGCGCGTAAAGCTGCCTTCCGGGGCCAATCCGGTGACGGTGGGTGAAAGCATCAAGGAGCGTTTCCCGCTCGCCGGATATGAAGTGCGCACGCGCCAGAAAGCTTCGCCCGGTCTGGACCGCTTCGTTTCGCGCATGGGGCAGTTTCTGGTGCTGGTGGCGCTGGCTGCCTTGGCGATTGCCGGGATCGGCATTGGCAACGGGGTCAATTCCTATCTTGAGGCGCGGCGCAGTTCGATCGCAACGCTCAAGATCCTTGGCGCGTCGAGCGGAGACATCGCGCGGATTTACCTGCTGCAATTGGCGGCAGCGTCCTCGTTGGCAATCATCGCCGGGCTGATGATAGGGGTGAGCGTTACGCCGCTGCTGGGCCGGGCGCTGCAAGGCTTGTTGCCGATCGAGCCGGGGTTCGTGTTCGATTGGCGCGCACTGGCGATTGCAGCAGCATACGGCGCATTGATCGCGCTGACCTTTGCCGCGCCACCGCTGGTGCGGGCGCGGAGTTTTCCGGCGATGGCGCTCATGCGCGCGCGGGTCAGTCCGCTGTCGGGCGGCTGGCGCGGGGCTGTTCTGCCGGTCGCGCTCGGGCTTGGCGGGATCGCAGCGCTGGCGGTGCTGACCGCGCCGCAAAAGCTGCTGGCGGCGGGGTTTCTTGCCGGAGCGGCGGCGCTGTTCGTGCTCCTGTCTGCGCTCGGGTGGGGTGTGCAGAGGCTGGCGGCGCGGGTGCCCAAGCCCAAGGGAGCAATCGCGCGGATGGCGCTGGCGAACCTGCACCGACCGGGCGCGCAAACGTCCGCGCTGGTGGTCGCGCTGGGGTTCGGTCTTTCCGCCTTCGTGCTGCTGGCGGGCGTGCAGACCAGCCTTGATGGCAACATCGCGCAGCGGGTGCCGAACAAGGCACCGGATTACTTCGTGCTGGACCTGCCGCTGGGCAAAGTCGCGGCGTTCGATAGCATCGTGACGGCCGCCGCGCCGGGTGCCGAGGTGCGCAAGGTGCCAGCTTTGCGGGGGAGCATCGTTGCCTATGGACCGGAAGGCGCGATGACGCGGGTCGCCGATCTCAAGGAAATACCTGAAAACGCTTGGCCTTTGCGCGGCGACCGGGGGCTGACATATTCTGCCGAGGTGCCGGAGGGCAACGCGCTGACGGCGGGCGAATGGTGGGCGACTGACTACGCCGGGGAGCCGCTGGTTTCGGTCGACGATGATCTCGCAAAGGCACTGAACCTCAAGCTGGGTGACCGGATTTCCGTTTCAATTCTGGGGGTTGAGCGCAGCGCGAAGATCGCATCGTTCCGGCGGATCGATTGGGAAAACATGGGCTTCAACTACGTGCTGGTGTTCAGCCCGAACGCGATTGCCGATGCACCGCACAATCTGGCGGCGACCATCAGCTTGCCGGAAAAGGAAAAAACGCCAGAAGTGCGCCGCGCAATCCTTGGCGGACTGGTAAAAGCGCTGCCATCAAGCTCGGTCGTCGAGATCGGGCCGGTGTTGGGGCAAGCGCGGGAAATCCTGTCGCAGATGGGCACGGCGATCCTTGCGGCGGCGAGTGTTGCGGTGCTTTCGGGCATGGCGGTGCTGGCAGGAGCCATCGCGGCGGCGCGTGAGCGCAAGACTTATGACAACGTGATTCTGAGAGTGCTTGGCGCGAGCCGCAGGCAGCTTTTGGTGCTGTTGATGGCCGAGTATGTGCTGCTAGGTGCACTTCTGTGCGCTTTGGCATTGGCGCTGGGCAGCGGTGTGGCCTGGGCCGTGGTGGTTTGGCTGTTCGAGTTCGACTGGCTGCCCGATTGGCCCCGGATTCTGGGCGTTCTGGGCGCTGGCGTAGGGCTTGTGATGGTGCTGGCGGTGGGTGGCTCGCTTGGTCTGCTGCGGACGCGACCGGCGCAGGTGCTGCGCGAACTCTAGCCTTGCAACAGTTCGCGCGTCGCCGCCGCGACATCGGCTTGACGCATCAGCGCTTCACCGACAAGGAACGTGCGCGCGCCGCACTTTTCGAGGCGGAGCAGGTCGGCGTGGGTGTTGATGCCGCTTTCGCTGACCATCAGTGTGCCTTCGGGAGCCAGCGTGGCGAGGCGTTCGGTGGTGCCGAGGTCGGTGACGAAGCGCTTCAGATCGCGGTTGTTAACGCCGATCAGGCGGGATTTGAGGCGCGCGGCGCGCTCCATTTCCGCTTCGTTGTGAACTTCGACCAGCGCGTCCATGCCGTGTTCGTGGGCGGCGGCTTCGATTTCGGCCATTTGCGCGTCTGACAGGCAGGCGGCGATGATCAGGATGGCGTCGGCACCGATGGCGCGCGCTTCGGCGCACTGCCACGGATCGACCATGAAGTCCTTGCGGATCACTGGCAGGGTACAGGCGGCACGGGCTTCGATCAGGTAGTCCTCATGCCCCTGAAAATAGGGGGCGTCGGTGAGGATCGAGAGGCAGGCGGCTCCGCCAGCCTGATAGGCGCGCGCGTGATCTGCGGGGCTGAAATCGGCGCGGATCAGGCCTTTGGAGGGGCTGGCCTTTTTGATTTCAGCAATCAGGGCGTAGCCGGTTGCCGCTTTGGCGCGCAGTGCTGCTTCGAAACCGCGCGGGGCGCTTTGTTCGCTGGCGCGGGCGGCTAGGTCTGCGAGGGAGACTGCAGCCTTGCGGGCGGCGACTTCGCTGCGCTTGGCGTCGCAGATTTCGGTGAGCATGTCGGTCATTTGCGGGTGCTTTAGCGAGGTTGCGCGGTTGGGGGCAAGTGTGTCTTTCGACAAGCCCACCCCGCTGCGACTAACTTCACTGCGTTCAGTAAGTCTCGCGGCCCTCCCGCCTGCGGGAGGGCATGGTCGTAGCGCTGACTTGCTCCCCTCCCGCAGGCGGGAGGGGTTGGGGGTGGGCAGGCGCTATTTCAGCGCCGCGATCCAGCAGTTGAGCAGCGCGTTGGCGA
>Ga0209066_10000365_pt1 | contig 67079 bp, 66 predicted proteins | sample All_14_2_FD_187198 | JGI IMG/M metagenome (GOLD analysis project Ga0209066, IMG submission 187198) | Freshwater microbial communities in response to fracking from Pennsylvania, USA - Allegheny Zone_MetaG_DW_15 (SPAdes) (version 2) ...
CCGCCCCGCCGTCGCCAGGCCGCTCCCCGCAAGGCCGGCAGCGGCGCCCAACAACGCATACGCCGTGACGCGACCCGCCAGGAAGGTCGCCGTATGCAGCAGCGCCTCCTGGCGCCCGGTGGCACGACCGAGCGCCCACGTGCCCATGAACGGCAGGCAGGTCACCGTGCAGGCCGTCATCCCCATCGAGACGCCGAGCAGCCAAACGGTGGCGAGCGTGACCTCGCCGGCGAGCATCGCGTCAGGCATCGGCCGCTTCGCGCCTGGCGAACTTGATGGGCTTCACCGTGCCGTCGGGCAGTTCGCCCTTGACGCGATTCTTGTAGTACTCGCGGCTCGACGAGAACAGCGCCAGCGGCCCCCACTTGAGCTTGAGGGTGCCGTCCTGCGGGCAGTACTCGGCGCAGCGTCCGCAGAGCGTGCAATCCTCGTGGTAGGCCTTGCGGCCGTCTTCGCTGGCGATCTCCGGAATGTCCATCGGGCATGCTTCGGCGCAGACGCGGCACTTGCCGCAGCTCTCGTGCTTCGTCTTGGCGAGCCGCAGCGGCGACAGGCGCTGGAACACCGCATTGAACGACAGCAGCGGACAGATGCGGCAGAACGGCTGGCGGATCGCCAGCGCACCGATGAGTGTGAAGCCGATCAACACGTTGGCGACGGCGCCGAGCGCGAAGCCGACGTTGTCGCCGAGCTTCAACGCCAGCTGCTCGGTGTTGCCGGTCAGCAGCGTGGTCGCGATGCGCGAAGGGCAGATGTCGCAATATGGATTGCCGAGCGAATGCGGCGTGACGCCGAGGCCCGTCAGCAGCGGCAGCAGCAGCACGAGGCCGAGCAGCAGCACCCACTTGACCGGACGCACGCGGCGGACGGCGCCAAGGTCGCCCTCCTCGAAGCGGCGCGGCGCGATGCCGAAGCGGCGGCCGAGCTTGCCGATCAGTTCCTGCAGCGTGCCGAGCGGGCAGACCCAGCCGCAGAAAGCCTTGCCGATGACGAAGAAGAAGGCGAAGAACGTCACCAGCATCATCAGCAGCGGCAGCACCATCTGGAAGGTCAGCTGCTGCGCCCGCACCATCGCCTCGCCGACGCGGTGATGGAGGATGTGCTGCGTCGGGATCAAGACGCAGTAGCCGCCGTTGGCCTGGTCGTAGGCGCATGAGAGCGCCGGCAGGGCGTTGGAGATCTTGTCGGCCATGTAGCTGCCGACGATGACGCTGCCCCAGACGGTGACGAACAGCATCAGCAGCTGTACGGCAAGGCGGACTTGCGACAGCGTGAGCGGAAACTTGCTAGGCATCGGTGCCTCCCTTGCGGCCGTTGGTTTCGCGACGGCGCAGCAGCGGCACGGCCGCCGCCATGCCGGCGACGCCGAAGAAGGCGCCCCAGCCGAGGCTGCGGTCGCGGTCGCCGTCCTGGCCGTAGACATAGTTGAAGGCCGTCACGTAGTGCCGGTCGGGGCCGTGCCACTCGGTGGCGAGCACGAACTTGGCGCGCCGCGGACCGTGGCCGCCTCCCGCCTCGCGTCCGGATGCCGCCGGGCGGAAGTCCCGCGGAAACAGCACCGTGGCGATGCCTTCGGCGTCGGTGACGAAGGTCGAGCGGCTGCCGAACTCCGTCTCCAGGGTCAGCGCCTGGCGCGGCAACGGCGCACCGTTGGCGCGCACGAGGAAGCGCCACTTCTCACTCTCGCGATACGAGCCGTGCTCGCGCGGCAGCGGTACGGGGACTATCTCGAGCTCATGGCGGGACTTCTCGAGCAGGGCCACCGGAGACTTCCCGGGGTTGCTGAAGTACGCGGCGGTCGAGGCGACGCGGACGACGCCCTCGCCTTCCTCGCGCGCGACGACCCAATGGTAGTTGCCGACCTTGGGCGTGGCCGCCTCGATGCGCGCGCCGGCTTCGCCGACCGGATACTCGACGGCACGGCGCTCCGCGGGACCATCGGCCGCGAATACCCGGACGCTCTTCGCGTCGATGCCCGCCGGACGCAGGACGACCGCGCCGCGGTCGCCGCGACTCATCGCCGGTTGCATCGTCGGGAAGCGGGTCCATTCCCGGGCGGCGGTACGCTCGCCGGCCGGGCGCGCCGCCGTTGAATCGGCGCCGGGTGCCGCGCCATGAGGTTCGTGCTGCGCGAGCGCCGGGCTCATGCCCAGCGCAGCCAGCGCAGCGAACGGCAACAACGATGCTCTCATCCGATGCTCCTCAGAAACTGGCCGTCACGCCGGCCATCCAGTAGCGCGGCTTGCCGACGACGATGGAAAGGTCCTCTGCGTTGTAAACGCCGTCGTAGGCGCCGGTCAGGTAGTTGGCGGAGTCGTTGGTGCCACGCGCGGCCGACCAGTAGCGCTTGTCGAATAGATTTACGACGCTCGCGAACAGCGACCATTTGGCACCCAGGAAACCGGACTCGCGCAGGTCGTAGTTCGCCGTCAGGTTGTAGAGCGTGCGGCCTGCCCACTTCTCCTGGTTGATTTCGTCGGCCCAGGACCAGGAGCGCGCATCCATCTCCAGCGCGAGGCGCAAGCGCTCGCCCGGCTGCCAGCCGAAGGTCATGTTGAGCTGATGCCGCGGCACGCGCGGCACGTCGTTGCCGGTGTTGTTGTAGGGGACGAGCAGGCAGGCGTTAGTGGAAGGGACGTTAGTGTAGTTGCAGGCGCCTGCAAACCGTGCGTAGGGATTTCCGAGGGTCAGGTTGAAACTGTCGTACTTGGTGAATTTCGCCTGGATGTAGGTGTAGGCGGCATCGAGGGTAAAGGTCCGTTTGCGGTCGGTCTTCAGCGACAGCTCTATGCCGCGGTTGCGCACGCCGCCGATGTTGTCGTACATCTGCGGCGCTCCGGTGGTGCTCGTGCTGTACTGCCCGTTGGTGGCGAGGATGAAGTCCTTGCGCTGGATCTGGAAGATCGCCGCCTCGGCTTCTGCCGCCACGCCGAAGAACTCCGTGCGCGTGCGTGTGCCCATTTCCAGGTTCAACGCATGCTCGGGCTTCAGGTTCTCGTTGTTCAGCACCTTCGTGCTGGTCGGCGACATGCTGCCGTTGTACAGCTGCTCTGCCGTCGGCGCGCGGAAGCCCGTCGAGACGTTGGCAAAAACGTCGGCCCCGTCGCGGACGGCATAGTTGGCACCGGCGCGCCACGAGCCGACATTGAAGGACTTCTCGCGATTGAAGGGCGTCGTGATCTCGTTGGTCGTGCCCGACCAGAAGTCGAGGCCAATGTGGTCGTAACGGCCGTTGAGGGTCAGTGTCCACTTCGGCGCCGGGATCACCTTGAACTCGCCGTAGAGTGCGTTTATGGCTTCGTCGGTCTTGTTGTTGGTCAGTACCGTTCCCGCGGTCGTTGCCGTGCATGCGCCACCAGGACCCGAGCAGTAGCTGACCTTGGCTGTGTTGAAGTTCTTGTACTCGTTGCGACGCAGGTCGATGCCACCCAGCCAGCCGGTATTGCCGGCACTGCTGCGCCACTCTCCCTTGACGCCGCGTTGCGTCTGGTCGTAGTTGTTAATGGTGGTGTATTTGTCCTGCGCGCCCAGATCGGCATCGCTGATGGCCACGCCAGCCGTCGTGTAGCGCTGCGGCGCCGACCAGAACGACGTCTTGTCGCGGTATTCGTAGGCCGTCGCCAGCAGGTTGCTGCGCTCGTCGAGATCGTTCGAATACGTGGCGTGCAGCTTCTGCAGATTGACGTCGTACATGCGCGTGTAGTCGCGGCCGACGACGCCGCGCGGGTCGACGGTGGCCTGCGTCGCGCCTTTCACCGAGCCGTGCTTGTCCTTCATGCGGTCGGACTTCTCGAAACCGAAGGCGATGTCCGAGGTATCGGTCAGGAACAGCTTGAGATTGCCGTCGATGTAATTCGTCTTGTACGCCGACTGCCAGTAGTAATCGTCGTTGGCGCGGTGCGTCGCCTGCAGATGACCGGTTCCCCACTCGCCGGCGAAGCCGGCACGGACCAGTTGGCGGTTGTAGTCCCATGCCCCCTGGTCGGCGGACAATGTCACGCCGGCGTACCTGGCGCCACGCTTGGTGGTGACGATGACGGCTCCCGCAAGTCCGTCGTCGCCGAACAGGTAGGAGGCGCCGCCCTTTATCACCTTGATCGACTCGATGTTGTCGAGGTCAACGTTGACTTTGCCGGTGCGCTCGAACACCGGCACGCCGTCGATGACGATGGCGACGCCCGGCTTCTCACCCATGTAGCGCTGGTTCTCGATGCCGCGCAGCTTGATCTTGATTTCGTCGCCCGACGACAGGTCGGCGGTGACGCCGGGGATGGCGCGCAACAGGTCCATCATGTTCTCGGGCCGCTTCTCGTCGACCGTCTTGGCACTGATGTCGTGGACGCTCGCGGGTTCGCCGCGCTTGGAGGTGAATCGATCGTCGATGGTCGTCGAGGTGACTCTCACTTCCCCTAGCTGGACTTCCTGTGCCAGGACTGCGACCGGGATACCGATCAGCAGCACGCTCCCCCATGTCTTTTTGTTCATGCTTGCCTCACGTCGAAATGTCCGAGTGATTTTATGGAGCATTGCTTCGGCTCCTGGTGCGACAAGTCGTCGCATGCGACGACTTGTCGCGTGCCCTGAGGCATCCCCGACTGCGACATTCCGCCGCATTCCTCGTGGTGCAGCTGCTCCCTAGAATGCGCCGGTCCATTCAAGGAGCGCGTGCATGACTTACGCGGTACAGAGACCGCATCCGCCCATCTGGCGCTCTCCCGCGTTCGGCGTGGTTCTTGCGTTACACGCCGCCGCGCTGACGGCGCTGGCCGCGTGGGACATGTCGCAGCCGGACAGCGTCATCCTGCAGGCGCTCACCGTGCGGCTGATCGAGCCCGAGGCACCCAAGGTCGCCGAGGTCAAGCCGCGCGTCGAGCCGCCTAAGGCCGCGCCCAAGGTGCCGGAGCCGCCGCGCCAGTTGCTGGCGGCCGCAGCCGACGTGCCGACCGCTCCCGCCGTGATGGCGGTGCCGCCCCAGCCGGTAACGGCTCCGCGTACTGAAGCCGTGTCGGCGCCGGCGGCCGCTCCGGCAGTAACGTCGGCGCGCTTCGACGCAGACTACCTGCAGAACCCGAAGCCCACCTACCCGGCGATGTCGCGCCGCCTCGAAGAGGAGGGCAAGGTGCTGTTGCGCGTGCATGTCGGCGCCGACGGCAACGCCCTCGAGGTCGAGGTCAAGCAGTCGAGCGGCTTCCCGCGGCTCGATGCGGCCGCCCGCAGCGCGGTGTCGCGCTGGCGTTTCGTGCCCGCGCGGCGCGGTTCGGAAGCCGTCGACGCCTGGGTCGCCGTTCCCGTCGTTTTTTCGCTCGAGCAGCAGTAAGGAGGTTTTCATGAGCAATCTCGGTCTCGCCCATTTTTGGTACCAGGGGGACTTCGTCACCCATACGGTCGCCCTGATCCTGCTGCTGCTGTCGGCGGCTTCCTGGACGGTCATCATTCAAAAGGCGTCGCGGCAGTGGCGCGCATCGCAGCGTTTCGACCATGCGACGAACGCGTTCTGGCAAGCCGGTTCGCTACCGCTGGCGCTGGCGACCATCGACCGCGAGGACAAGAGCGGCATCTTCTCAGGCCTGGCGCTAGCGGGTGCCCAGGCGGCGCAGCTGCACGAACAGCACTCGGCGCGCGGCATCGGTGCCGGGGTCAATGCCAGCGAGTTCGTCACCCGTGCGCTACGCAGTCATATGGTGCGCGCGCAGGCGGAGATCGAGCATGGCCTCACCTTCCTCGCCTCCGTCGGTTCGACCGCGCCCTTCATCGGCCTGTTCGGCACGGTCTGGGGCATCTACCACGCGCTCGTCGGCCTTGCGGGCGCGACGCAGGTGGTGCTCGACAAGGTGGCGGGTCCCGTCGGCGAGGCGCTGATCATGACGGCGGCGGGCCTCTTCGTCGCCATCCCCGCCGTGCTGGCCTACAACGCCTTCACGCGCGCCAACCGCATCGTATTGGCTGAACTCGACGGCTTCGCGCACGACCTGCACGCCTACCTGACGACGGGCGCCCGCGCGGGGGCGGCCAACCTCGTCGACTTCGAATCGGCGCGCGCCGCCGTTCGCGGCTGAGGAGACAGCGATGTCGTTCGGATCCTTCAATGAGAGCAGTGGCGGCCTGCCGATGGCCGAGATCAACACCACGCCGCTGGTCGATGTGATGCTGGTGCTGCTGGTGATCTTCATCATCACGGCGCCGTTGTTCCACCAGGCCGTACCGATCGACCTGCCCAAGGTCGAGGCGCAGCGGCTCGACGAGAAACCGCGCGCGATCAACCTGTCGATCGACGGTGAGGGCCGCGTCTTCTGGAACGGCGAACCCGTGCATCGCGATGCACTCGATGGCCGCTTCGCGGCCGAGCGTGACCAGAATCCCGAACTGCACCTGCGGGCGGATCGTGCGACCCGCTACGAGCGCGTCGCCGAAGTCATGGCGGCCGCCCAGCGCAACGGGCTGGTCAAGATCGCCTTCGTCACGGAGCCCGACGGGCGACCGGCGAAGTAGATCAGCCGGTGCTCCAGGCGCGTGGCCGCTTCATGCCGGCGACCTTGCAGGCCTGCCCGACATAGCCGTAGGGAAACAACTCGTAGAGGCGCCTGCGTCCCTGCCCTGGGTAGCGGGCGTCGAGGTGGCGCATGACGAAGCGGGCATCCGCCGCCACCTGATGCTCCTCGTAGAAATCCCGCATGAAGCGGATGACCTCCCAATGGTCCTGCTCGAGGACTAGGCCGAGCTCGCCCCCGAGCACCCGGGCGACCTGTTCGTTCCACTGCGCCGGCTCGACGAGGTAGCCCTCGGCGTCGCGGGCGGGCATTTCACAGCTGACCGTCATGATCACCTCCTGAGGAGTGGTTCCGGACGATACATCACGCCGTGATATTGTCACGGGATGATATAGTCGCCGTCAAGCTCCCAAGCGCCCTTGCCGTGACCAACAAGCCCATGAGCAAGCGGGAATTCGAGACGCTGTCGAACTTCCGCTACCAGCTGCGCCGCTTCATCCGCTGGAGCGAGGACCTCACGCGCCGGGCGGGTGTCACGAACCTCCAGTATTTGCTGATGCTCCATGTGCGCGGCTTCGCCGGGCGTGAGTGGGCGACGATCACCGAACTGGCGGAGCGGCTGCAGTCGAAGCACCACGGTGTCGTCGCCCTCGTGACCCGCTGCGAGAAGCTCGGTTTCGTCGAGCGGCGACCGGGCCGGTCGGACGGCCGGGAGGTCGAAATCCACCTGACGGAGAAGGGCGAACGCGCGGTGGAGCGCCTGGCCAAGGCCCACCGCGAGGAACTGCTGCGCCTGCAAGGCATCCTGGCGGTGCCCGGCAGCGAGCAATTCGAGTCGCTGGATGCGGAGCAGCCTCAGTAGCTGAGCGTTTTCCTCGGGAACAATGCAGGGTGTTAGCACTCCAACGTCGCGAGTGCTAAGATTTGACCCGAGGAGGTATTCGAATGAGCCACGCTTTGATGCTTGCCCAGTTTCCGACGCCGTCCACGGCGGGCAGCCTGGAAGCCTACATCCAGGCCGCCAACCGCGTACCCCTGCTGACCGAAGCCGAAGAAGTCGCTCTCGGACGCCGTCTGCGCGACGAAGGAGATCTCGACGCCGCCCGGCAGTTGGTGATGTCGCACCTGCGGCTGGTGATCGCCATCGCCCGCGGCTATCTGGGCTACGGCCTGCCACATGCCGACCTGATCCAGGAAGGCAACATTGGCCTGATGAAGGCCATCAAGCGCTTCGATCCCGAACGCGGGGTTCGCCTCGTGTCGTTCGCGGTGCATTGGATCAAGGCGGAAATCCACGAGTACGTGCTGCGCAACTGGCGCCTGGTGAAGATCGCCACGACCAAGGCGCAGCGCAAGCTGTTCTTCAACCTGCGCTCGATGAAGCAGGGTCTCGGGACCATGGGCCACGCCGACGTCGAGGCAATGGCCAAGACGCTCGGCGTCAAGCCGGAAGAAGTCATCGAGATGGAAACCCGGCTGACGGGCGGCGATGTCTCACTCGAACCGACTTCGGCCGACGAGGACGAGCACTACGCCCCGATCGCTTATCTTGCCGCGGACAGTAGCGTTGAGCCGACCGCCGTCATCGAGCGCAAGGAGCGCGACCATCTGCAGAGCGAGGGCCTGCGCGACGCCCTGAGCGGACTGGACGAACGCAGCCGCACCATCGTCCAGCGTCGCTGGCTGGTCGACGACGGCGAGGAAGCCGCCACCCTGCACGAACTGGCGAGCGAATACGGGGTCTCCGCCGAGCGCATCCGCCAGATCGAGGCCAAGGCGCTGCAAAAAATGCGCGGCCTGCTGACCGCGCCGGCCTGATCGAAGCCTCCGGGATGGGTTCGATCGACGGGCAGCTTCGGCTGCCCGTTGCGTTTTCAGCGGGCCAGCGCCTCCAGGAGCTTGCCGTGCACGCCGCCGAACCCGCCGTTGCTCATGACCAGCACCTGATCGCCCGGGCGTGCCGTGGCGGCAACGGCCGCCACCAGAGCCTCCAGCTCTTCGAAACTGCGGGCCTTGTCGCCGAGCGGAGCCAGTGCTTCGGCCGTGCTCCATCCCAAGCCCTTGCCATAGCAGAAGACTTGATCCGCACCCGCGAGGCTTCGCGGAAGCTGCGCCTTCATCGTGCCGAGCTTCATGGTGTTGGAGCGCGGCTCGAGAACCGCAAGGATGCGGGCGTTGCCGACTTTCCCGCGCAGCCCGGCGATCGTGACTTCGATTGCGGTCGGATGGTGAGCGAAGTCGTCGTAGACGGTGACACCGCCCGCCGTGCCGCGCACCTCGAGCCGGCGCTTGACGCCCTGGAAGGTTTCCAGCGCCTTGAGGCCGACGTCGACGGGCACGCCAGCGTGCCGCGCGGCAGCCAGGGCGGCAAGCGCGTTCGCGCGATTGTGGCGTCCGGGGAGCGTGAAGCGCGTTCTGCCGACACGGTCCCCGGCGAGCGTGATGTCGAAGGCATCGCCTTCCACCGCTGATGCCTCCCAGCCCTGCGGGTCGTCGAAGCGCTCGACCGGCGTCCAGCAGCCGCGGGCCAGGACGCGCTCCAGCGCCTGATCCCGGCCGTTCGCCACGATCAGTCCTTGCGACGGCAGCGTTCGGACCAAGTGATGAAACTGGGTCTCGATGGCCGCCAGATCCGGGAAGATGTCGGCATGATCGTATTCCAGGTTGTTCAGGACCAGCGTGCGCGGGCGGTAGTGAACAAATTTTGAGCGCTTATCACAAAAAGCGGTGTCGTACTCATCAGCTTCGACGACGAAGAACGGAGATGACGTCAATCTCGCCGAAACGCCGAACCCTTGCGGAACCCCCCCGACCAAAAAGCTCGGGCTGAGCCCGGCTTCTTCGAGTATCCACGCCAGAATGGAAGTGGTGGTCGTCTTGCCGTGCGTGCCGGCGACGCCGAGGACCCAGCGGTCACGAAGGATGTTGTCCGCGAGCCACTGGGGGCCGGAGACATAGGGCAGATTGCGGTTGAGGATTTCCTCGAGTAGCGGGTTGCCGCGCGAAATGGCATTGCCGACAACGTAGAGGTCCGGCGAGAGGGCGGTCTGATCCGCGCCGTAGCCCTCGACGAGGTCGATTCCCTCGGCCTGCAACTGGGTGCTCATCGGCGGATAGACGTTCGCGTCGCAACCGGTGACACGGTGGCCCGCCGCTCGCGCCAGCAGCGCGATTCCGCCCATGAAGGTGCCGCAAACGCCGAGGATGTGGATGTGCATGCCGAACCGCCGTGCAATAATGGTCGCGGATTCTAACTCGGCGCCCCGCGCCGCTCCGCATGCCGCGTCGCAAGCCCTGCCCTGCTTCTGGGAGCACTCTTCGCCGCGAGGTCGCCGCCGCTGCGGCGCGACTCATGGCGGAAGAGGGCGTGTCCGACTACGGCTTCGCCAAGCGCAAGGCAGCACGTGCGCTGGGCCTCGACCAGAACGACGTTCTGCCGACGAACGAGGAAGTCGAGATCGAGATCCGCGCCTACCAGTCGCTCTACCAAAGCGACGAACATCCCGAGCGCCTTGCGGAACTGCGTCGCGACGCACTCGAAGCCATGGTCCTCCTCGCAGACTTCAACCCTTATCTCGTTGGAGCCGTGCTGGATGGCACTGCCGGCCGATATGCGATCATCGACCTCGAGTTGTTCGCTGATAGCGCCAAAGATGTCGAGATCCTGCTGCTATCTCGCAACATCTCCTACCGTGCCGACGAGAAGGAACGCCAGCGGCCCGGCAGGCCCGAAGCCCAGCTGATGCTCGAGTGGAATGGATCGCCGCTAAGAATTTCCGTCTACCCGCCGTCAAGTGAGCGCAAGCATGCGCGTTCTCCTCGTAATCACGAGCCAGCGTCGCGAGCGGACCTGAAGTCGGTCGCCGCGATGCTGGAATAGTCCATACTGGACAAGTTGCATACATTTGCGGCAAACTCGCGGCCATGTCCAAGCAAACGCGTCGCCAAAACAGCACCGCAGAGCAGGTACCCACCCCGCGGATCCTCGTTCTGCATGGCCCCAATTTGAATCTGCTCGGCCAGCGCGAGCCGGAGATCTACGGTCGAACGACCCTCGCCGACATACATGCGGGCATGGAATCGCGTGGTCGTGCCGCCGGCGTTCAGATCGAGAGCTTCCAGAGCAACAGTGAAGGCGAACTGATCGACCGCGTTCAGGCCGCCTCGGCCGAAGGCATCGAATTCATCATCATCAACCCGGGCGGCTACACCCACACCAGCGTCGCGCTGCGCGACGCTCTGGCTGCTGTGGCGATTCCGTTCATAGAAGTACACCTTTCGAACATCCACGCGCGCGAGAGCTTCCGCAAGCATTCCTATTTTTCCGACCTTGCCGTCGGCGTGATCTGCGGCCTCGGCGCCCAGGGCTATGAGCTGGCCCTGGAAGCTGCGCTGCTTCGCATCCGCCGTTCCTGACCGGCGCCGGGCCGAACGGCCCGTGTATTCATGGAGTAAGCATGGACCTCAGAAAACTCAAGACCCTGATTGACCTTGTCCAGAACTCGGGTATCTCCGAACTGGAGATCAGCGAGGGCGAGGAGAAGATCCGCATCGCCAAGCACGTCGCCGCGCCGCCGGCAACGACCGTCATGCTCGGCAGCCACCAGAGTGCGGCCATGCAGCCCGCAGCCATGCCGGCGGCTGCCGCCGCTGTCGCCCCCGTCGTGGACGCCGAACCCGCGGCGCCGGAAGGCCAGGTCGTCAAGGCGCCCATGGTTGGAACGTTCTACCGCTCGGGCAGCCCGGGTGCCGCCTCTTTCGTCGAGGTCGGCCAGGCGGTCAAGCAGGGCGAGACGCTGTGCATCATCGAGGCAATGAAGCTCATGAACGAAATCGAGTCGGAATTCACCGGCACGATCAAGGCCATCCTGGTCGAGAACGGCCAGCCGGTCGAGTACGGCCAACCCCTGTTCATCATCGGCTGATGGCAATGTTCGAGAAGGTCCTCATCGCAAACCGCGGCGAGATCGCTTTGCGCGTGCTGCGCGCCTGCCGCGAACTGGGCATCAAGACCGTGGCCGTGCATTCCGAGGTCGATGCCGAGGCCAAGTACGTGAAGCTCGCCGACGAATCCGTCTGCATCGGTCCCGCCGCCTCCAATCTCAGCTACCTGAACATTCCGGCGATCATCTCGGCGGCCGAAGTCACCGATGCCGAGGCGATCCATCCGGGCTACGGCTTCCTCTCCGAGAACGCCGACTTCGCCGAGCGCGTCGAAAAGTCCGGCTTCGTCTTCATCGGCCCGAAGCCCGAGACGATCCGCCTGATGGGCGACAAGGTCAGCGCCAAGGACGCCATGAAGGCGGCCGGCGTGCCCTGCGTGCCGGGTTCGGAAGGCGCCCTGCCGGACGATCCGAAGGAAGTCGCGAAGATCGCGCGCGCGGTCGGCTATCCGGTGATCATCAAGGCGGCCGGCGGCGGCGGCGGCCGCGGCATGCGGGTCGTCCACACCGAGGCGGCGCTGTCGAACGCGGTCAACATGACCCGCACCGAGGCGCAGGCGGCCTTCGGCAATCCCATGGTCTACATGGAGAAATTCCTCGAGAACCCGCGCCACATCGAAATCCAGGTGCTCGCCGACACCTTCAAGAACGCCGTCTGGCTCGGCGAGCGCGACTGCTCGATGCAGCGCCGCCACCAGAAGGTCATCGAGGAGGCGCCGGCGCCGGGCATCAACCGCCGCGCGCTGACGCGCATCGGCGAGCGCTGTGCCGAGGCCTGCCGCAAGATCGGCTACCGCGGCGCCGGCACCTTCGAGTTCCTCTACGAGAACGACGAGTACTACTTCATCGAGATGAACACGCGCGTGCAGGTCGAGCATCCGGTGACGGAATTGACGGCCGGCATCGACATCGTCCAGGCTCAGGTGCGCATCGCCGCCGGCGAGAAGCTCTGGTTCCGCCAGCGCGACATCGAGCCGCGCGGCCACGCCATCGAGTGCCGCATCAACGCCGAGGATCCGTTCAAGTTCACGCCGTCGCCGGGCAAGATCACCAACTGGCACACGGCGGGCGGCCCGGGCATCCGTGTCGATTCGCACGCCTACTCCGGCTACACGGTGCCGCCGAACTACGATTCGATGATCGGCAAGCTGATCGCCTACGGCGACACGCGCGAGCAGGCGATCCGCCGCATGCGCATCGCCCTCTCGGAAATGATGGTCGACGGCATCAAGACCAACATCCCGCTGCATCAGGAACTGATGCACGACGAGCGCTTCATCCAGGGCGGCACCAGCATCCATTACCTCGAAGAAAAGCTCGCCGCGCGCGCCGAGGCCAACAAGTCTCAGGGGTGACCCGTGTGGATCAGCGCCGCGCTGCTGACTGACGCCGCCCACGCCGAAGCGCTTTCGGACGCGCTGTTCGAGCGGGGTGCACTGTCGGTCAGCGTCGAGGACGCCGACGCCGGCACCGAGCGCGAGACGCCGCAGTTCGGCGAGCCGGGCAGCCCCGCCGCCCCGCTATGGGCGACCAGCCGGGTGATCGCCTTGTTCGAGCCCGCCGACGATCTTCCCGCGCGCATTGCGGGCGCGGCGAACGCCGCCGGCCTCGACGACGTGGCGCCGACCCTCACCGAAGTCGCCGAGCAGAACTGGGTGCAACTGACCCAGTCGCAGTTCGAGCCGATCCGCATCAACGAGCGGCTCTGGATCGTGCCCTCGTGGCACGAGGCGCCAGATCCCGCAGCCATCTGCATCGAACTCGACCCGGGCATGGCCTTCGGCACCGGTTCGCATCCGACGACACATCTGTGCCTCGACTGGCTGACGCAGAATGTCGGCAGCGAAGAACGCGTGCTCGACTATGGCTGCGGCTCCGGCATCCTTGGCATCGCTGCGGCCAAACTCGGCGCCGGACAGGTGGTCGGGGTCGATATCGACGACAACGCGCTCATCGCGGCGCGCGACAACGCGCAGCGCAACGGGACGACGCTCGAGTTGCGCCACACGCGCGACGCGCTCGACGAAACCTTCGATCGCGTCGTCGCCAACATCCTGACGAATCCGCTCTGCGTGCTCGCCCCGTTGCTGGCGGGACGCGTTGCGCCCGGGGGACGCATCGCGCTCTCGGGCGTCCTCGAGACCCAGGCGCAACAGGTCATCGATGCCTACGCGCCCTGGCTGCCGCTGCACGTCGGCGCCTCGCTCGACGGCTGGGTTCGCCTCGAAGGAGCGCGCCCCGCATGCTGACCCGCTGTCCGAAATGCGAAACGACCTTCCGCGTCACGCCGGAACAGTTGAAGGCGCGGCAGGGCAAGGTGCGCTGCGGCGAGTGCCAGGAGGTGTTCAATGCGCTCGATACGCTGATCGAGGCCGCGCCGGCCGTTGTCGCGGCGTCCCCTGGCACCATCGATGCGCCCCGAACCGAGCGCAAGTTCGAACCGGAGGCGCCCGCCCCGACTGAAGAAGCAAGGCTCGGAGACGAGGTGAGCTTCATTGGCGATGCCGCGGCCGCGAACGCCTCGGTGCCTGAACCGGAGCCTGAACCGGAGCCCGAGCCGCCCGCTCACGCAGCGGACGCCGAACCGCCGTCAGCGGACGACTGGCTCCCGGCAACAGAGGCGCCGAAGCGCCGCCGCTGGCCCTGGGTGCTCGGCAGTGCCGCCACCGCTCTCGTTCTGGCCTTCCAGATCCTGATGCACTATCGCAGCGAGATCGTAGTCCTGCAGCCGGACATGGCACCCGCCGTCGCCGGCGCCTGCGAGATCCTCGGATGCGAGATGCGCCTGCCGCGCAAGGTCGAGCTGATGAGCATCGAGACCTCCGATCTGCACCCCGAGGCCGACGGCAAGCTGACGCTGACCGCGACACTGAAGAACCGCGCGCCGTTCGCGCAGGAACACGCCCACCTCGAACTGACGCTCACCGACACCGCCGACAAGGCGCTGGTGCGCCGCGTGCTGCCGCCGACCGAGTATCTGCCCGCCGCGGACGGCGCTACCGGCATCACGCCCGGCCAGGAACTCCCGGTCGAACTCTCGATCGACGCGCCGGGCGTTCCCGCGGCCGGCTACCGACTCTATCTCTTCTATCCCTGAACATCATGCGCACACTCATCTGCGGCTCGCTTGCCTACGACACCATCATGGTGTTTCACGATCGCTTCAAGTACCACATCCTGCCGGATCAGATCCACATCCTCAACGTCTCCTTCCTGGTTCCCGACATGCGGCGCGAGTACGGCGGCTGCGCCGGCAACATCGCCTACAACCTGAAGCTGCTCGGCGGCGATCCGCTGATCATGGCCACGGTCGGCGACGACAGCGGCCCGTACATGCAGCGCCTGAATCACCTGAAGCTCGACGCGCGACACGTGCGGGAAGTCCGCGAGACCTTCACCGCGCAGGCCTTCATCACCACAGACGTCGACGACAACCAGATCACCGCCTTCCACCCGGGGGCGATGAACCATGCGCACGCCAACCGCATCGCCGACACCGAGGGCGTCGTCCTCGGCATCGTTTCCCCCGATGGCCGCCAGGGCATGCTCGAACATGCGCGCGACTTCGCCGGCGCAAAAATCCCCTTCGTCTTCGACCCGGGCCAGGGCCTGCCGATGTTCAACGGCGAGGAACTGCTCGACTTCCTGAAACTCGCCGACTACTGCACGGTCAATGATTACGAAGCGAAGCTGCTGACGGAGCGCACCGGCCGCAGCCTCGAGTCGCTGGCCGGCGAAGTGAAGGCGCTGGTGGTGACGCTGGGTGCGAACGGCTCGGAGATTTACGCGGACGGTCAACGCATCGAAATTCCCAGCGTTAAGCCGAAGGCGGTCGTCGATCCGACCGGATGCGGCGATGCCTACCGGTCCGGACTGCTGTACGGCATCGCCCAGGGCTGGGCGTGGGAGAAGACCGGTCGGCTCGCGTCGCTGATGGGGTCGCTCAAGATCGCCCACCGTGGCGGCCAGAACCACAAGCCGACGCGCAGCGAAATCGCCGAACAGTACCGGGAAGCGTTCGGCGAGGAACTTTGAAAGGAAGCAACATGAGCCATACCCGACGTCTTGCCGCGCTGACCGCGGCGTTCGCCTCACTGGTCGTCGTCGGCTGCGCCAGCAGCCAGTCGGGCTCGAGCTATTCCCGCACCCAGACGCGCGGTGAGATGACTGTGCGCATGGGCGTCATCGAGAGTGTCCGCCAGGTGACGATCGAGGGCTCGAACACGCCGGTCGGCACCGTGGCCGGCGGCGTGATCGGCGGCATCGCCGGCAGTAACGTCGGCGGCGGCAGGGGCTCCACGGTCGGATCGGTCCTCGGCGCCGTCGCCGGCGGCGTCGCGGGCAGCGCGCTCGAGGAACGCGTGACGAAGAAGCAGGGCGTCGAGATCACCGTCAAGCTCGACGGCGGCCAGTACGTCGCCATCACCCAGGAAGCCGACGAACATTTCCACCCCGGCGAGCGCGTGCGGATTCTTTCAGGACAGGGCGTGAGCCGCGTCTCGCACTGAGCGGAATCAGTCCCATCCGTGCGGCTTCACGGCTCGCGGACAGGGCACCTGGAAAACGCGCCGATCCTCGAGCCGCACCGCCGTCAGGCTGCCGCCCCACAGGCAGCCGGAGTCGAGCGCGATGATTCCGTTCTCCTGGCGGTACCCGAGTGCAGACCAGTGACCGCAGAGAATCGTGTGATCCGCATGCGCGCGATTCGGTAACGCATACCACGGCACGCACCCCGACAGCCCTTGTTCGGGTGGCCCCTTCGAGCCCGGCGCGCGGAACTCCATAGAACCGTCCGGACGACAGTAGCGCATGCGGGTCATGGCGTTGACGACGACGCGCAAACGATCCCATCCGGTCAGGTCCTCGCTCCAAGCGACCGGCTCCGAGCCCCACATGTTGGAGAGGAAGTCGCGGTAGTTCGGCGCCATCAAGGCGGCGTGCGCTTCGTCTGAGAGCGCTTGCGCCTTGGCGACGCTCCAAGAAGGCAGCAAGCCCGCATGCACCATCGCATACCTGCCTTCCGCATGGAACAGCGGCCGCGAGCGGAGCCAGGCGAGCAGCTCGTCGCGATCGGGAGCCATCAGGATTCCGTCGAGCGTGTCCTCGGCGTTCGGCTTGCCGAAGCCCTCGGCCTGCATCACCAGGTGCAGGTCGTGATTGCCCTGCACGACCATGGCCGCATCACCAAGCCCGCGTACGAACCGCAATACATCAAGTGACTGCGGCCCGCGATTGACGAGGTCGCCGACGAACCAGAGGCGGTCGGATGCCGCGTCGAAGCTGATATATTCCAGAAGCCGGCACAGGGACTCGTGGCAGCCCTGAATGTCGCCGAGTGCATACGTCGCCATCCGAGCAGTCTACCGTGCCAAGTCTGAAAAAGTCCCCGCGAATTCTGATCGTCCGCCGTGACAACATCGGCGACCTTGTCTGCACCACGCCGCTAATCCGCGCGCTGCGCGAGCGCTATCCCGACGGCTGGATCGGTGTCTTGGCGAACAGCTACAACGCGCCGGTGCTGGACGGCAATCCCGATGTCGACGAAGTGTTCGTCTACACGAAGGCGAAGCACCGTGGCCCCAGCGAATCGCTTTTCGGCATTTTCCGGCGCCGGCTCGCAATGATGGCCCGCTTGCGCGCGATGCGCCTGGATGAGGTAATTCTAGCGACACCCGCGCCTCAGCCTCGGGGCGTGGCCTTGGCACGATGGCTCCGGCCGCGGCGCATCGTTGGCTTCGGCAACGTGCGCGAACTCGAAGTCTCCCTGCCAGTTGCGACGGAGCCGATGACTGAAGTGGAAGACGTATTCCGGATCGCCGCGCTTCACGGCATCGACGGGGAGCCGCCACCATGTCGAATAGTCGCTCCGCAATCGAAGGCGTCTGACTTCACGGTCGCCATCCACGTTAGCGCCCGCAAACCGTCGCAGCGCTGGCCCGCCGAACGCTTCGTCGAGCTAATGCGCCTCCTCGTCAAACGTCAGCCCACGCGTTTCGTACTGTTGTGGTCGCCGGGGTCGGCGAACAACCCAGCCCACCCCGGCGACGATGAAAAGGCGGCGGAGATCCTCTCTTCGCTCGGTGCTGAGTTCCCAATCGAAGCCGCGCATACGGAAACCTTGCGTCAATTAATTGCTGCACTTGCGCGTTGCCATGCCATCGTGTGCGCGGACGGCGGTGCAATGCACGTCGCAGCCGGACTCGGGTTGCCGACCCTGTGTCTGTTCGGGGATTCAAACTCGGAGCGCTGGCACCCTTGGGGGGTGTCATACCGCCTCCTGCAAGAACCGTCGCGACAGGTCGCCGACATCACAGTGAGCGCGGTCGTTTCTGCCTTTAATGAACTGCGGGGCGGTACTCCGGTACGAGCCGCCTGAGGGCTTCCTTCACCTCGGCTTCGCCTAGCACCGGCTGCATCAGCCAAGCTTCGAGGTCGCCGAGCCAGACGCCATCCCACACGTCCGCCGGCTTCGCGATTCGCAGTTTTGGATGCGGCGTCGGCAGCGTCGCTTCGCCGTCGGCAAGCAGTTCTTCGTAGAGCTTCTCGCCCGGTCGGAGGCCGGTGAACTCGATGCGGACATCGTCTTCAGTAAAGCCCGAGAGCCGGATCATGTCGCGCGCCAGATCGGCGATCTTCACCGGCTCACCCATGTCGAGGACGAAGATTTCACCGCCCTTACCCATCAATCCGGCCTGCAGCACCAGCTGCGCGGCCTCGGGGATCAGCATGAAGTAGCGGATGATATCCGGATGAGTCACGGTCACCGGCCCGCCTCTCGCTATCTGCTCGCGGAACTTCGGGATAACGCTGCCCGACGAACCGAGCACGTTGCCGAAGCGCACGGTGACGAAGCGCGTCGCCGTTCCCTGCGCCTGAATGCTCTGGCAGACCATCTCGGCCAAGCGCTTGGTGGCACCCATGACGTTGGTCGGGTTCACCGCCTTGTCGGTGGAGATGAATACGAATTCGCCGACGCGGCATGCCATCGCCGCCCGCGCCACACGCAGGGTGCCAAGCACGTTGTTGCGCACCGCCTGCCAAGCGTTGCCGTTCTCCATCATGGGGACGTGCTTGTAGGCGGCGGCATGGAAGACGACGTCCGGCCGATACTCGGCGAACACGGTCGCCAGTCGCGCTTCGTCCTTGACGTCGCCGACGATGCAGACGACGGACCGACCCGAGAACTCCTGCTCGATTGCGTAGAGCGCATATTCCGACATCTCGTAGAACACAAGACGCTGCGGCGCGAAGCGCTCGATCTGACGGCACAGTTCCGCGCCGATGGAGCCGCCGGCGCCAGTCACCAGCACCACCTTGCCAGCCAGCAGACGGTGCAGACCTTCGCCGTCGAGCTGGACGCGCTCACGACCGAGCAAGTCCTCGAGTTCGACCTTGCGCACTTGAGAAATCGCCACGCGGCCCGAGAGCAGATCTTCGAAGGCGGGCACCGTCAGGACCTGCAGGCCGGCGTCCGCCGCCATTTCTGCCGCGCGGCGGCGGCGTGCCGCGGACGCCCCCGGCATGGCGACGATCGCGTGCGTCACCTCCATCGCCGGCGCGACACTGCCGATCGAGTCGATGGCGCCAAGTACACGTACACCGTTGATCTGACGCCCATGCTTGACCGCATCGTCGTCGAGCAGACCGACGACGCGCCACTGGGCGCTGCGCGCGAGTTCTCTCAGCAGGTCGGCCGAAGCATCGCCGGCGCCAAGCACCACAACTGGCTTGCCCTCCAACTGAAGGGCGCCATACAAGCGGTGCTCCTTCCAGGCGCGATATAGCAGTCGACTGCCGGACATGAAACCTGCCAGCAGCAACGGATGCAGGATCAGCACCGAGCGCGGCACGCCTGCCGCGTGGACCATGGTCACCGCCGCCGCAAGCAGTAGGGCCGCGACGGCGACCGAGATCAGGATGCGCTTGAGATCGTTGAGGCTGGCATATCGCCAAATGCCCCGATAGAGGCCCCAATACCAGAAGCTGGCAGCGTAGAGCGGCACCAGCCATGGCAAGGCGTCGAACGCGGCTTCATGGAACCCCGTGGGCACGTCCAGATTGAAGCGCAGCCAGTACGCCAGCAGCCAAGTCGCGGCGACGGCCACGAGGTCGTGGGCCAGCGCCAGAAGAGTGCGCGGATGCGGCAACGCCATCATGCCGCGGCGGCCCACATGACCTTCGTCACCGCGGCCACGGTATCCCGCATGTCGCCTTCGTCAAGCGTCGGATGCACGAGGAACATCAAGCTGGTCTCGCCAATTCGCTCGGCGTTCGGGAACGGCTTTGGCGGCACCAGGCCTGCAGCGATGAAAGCCTGCTCACGATAGATCTCGCTGCAGCTTCCCGCCATACAGGGTATTCCTTCGGCATTTATAGCATCAATGATCCGGGCATGGCTCCAGTTCGGTCGCAACGCCGCGGCATCGAGGAAGGCATAAAACTTGTAGTTCGCGTGCTCCAAACCTTGTCGCGGCCTCGGCACGCGCAGGCCCGGCAATCCTGCGAATCCGGCTGCCAGAATCGCGGCGTTCCGGCCGCGCGCGGCACACCAGAGCGGCAGCTTGGCCAGCTGGCACCGCCCGATGGCCGCCTGCATCTCCGTCATGCGCCAGTTGGTGCCGAACGACTCATGCAGCCAGCGGAATCCCGGCGGGTGCTGGCGTCGGTGTACTGCCTCCCAGCTCTTGCCGTGATCCTTGTACTCCCAGGCGCGCCGCCAGAGCGCCTCGTCGTCGGTCACCAGCATACCTCCCTCGCCGCCCGTGGTCATGATCTTGTCCTGGCAGAAGGAGAACGCCGCACAAGTGCCGAAGCTTCCGACGGGCCGTCCATTGTGGCGTGCGCCGTGCGCCTGCGCACAATCTTCGATGACTTGGAAACGGCGCTCGGCGGCAAGAGCCGCCAACTCGTCCATCTCGCAGGGCCAGCCGCCCAGATGCACCGGGATGACAGCACGCGTATGCGGCGTCAGCACGGCACGCACCGTCGCCGCTGTCAGGTTGCCGCTGTCCAGGTCTACGTCGGCAACCACCGGAGTCGCCCCACGCGCGACGACACAGCTGGCGGTGGCGATGAAAGTGCGGCAGGGCACCACGACCTCGTCGCCCGGGCCGATCCCTAAGGCGTAAAGCGCAAGTTCGAGCGCGACGGTGCCATTGGCCAGCGAAATTGCATAACGTCGGCCGAGGAAGTCGGCAAACTCGCGTTCAAACGCCTTGCACTCTTCGCCGGTCCAATAGTTGACGCGGCCCGACGCGAGCACATTGGTCGCCGCTTCTATCTCGTCGTCCGTAAATACGGGCCAGGATGCAAGTTTCACTCGGCGCACTGGAGCACCGCCGTCAATGGCCAGCAGGGTCACGCTCTACTCTCCAGGATGCGGCAGGGCGAGCCGACAGCGCATGTCCCGTCTGGTACATCTTCGATAACGGTCGAACCGGCGCCGACCACGGCGCCGGTGCCAATGCGCCGACCGACGAGCACCGTGGCCCCCGCACCTATCAAGGAACCGGCGCCTACGCTGACGCCGCCGCAGAGTGTGACGTTCGGCGCGATGTGGGCGTCATCGCCGATGACGCAGTCGTGCTCGATCACGGCGCCCGTATTGACTATCACATTCGCGCCGATATGCGCCTCTGCATTGATGATGCTACCAGGCATCACCAGCGTGCCGTCACCGATCGATGTCGCGCACGCGACGACGGCCGACGGATGAATGACTTTGGCCAACGTCAAGCCGTTGCGCCTGACCATTTCGGCAATACGTCGTCGTGTTGCATTATCGCCGATGGCGATGATGCCGTACTTGACGCCCGCAGCGAGCGCCGCAAAGCCTTCTGCCTCTTCGCGTACCGGATAGCCGAGGATCACGCTGCCGACTCGCGCTGCATCGGAATCAGCCAGGAAAGCAACGTCGAACCTGCCCTGGCGCATGACGGCATCGATCACCACCTTGGCGTGACCGCCGGCACCGAATATCACGAGTTTCTCAAGCATCATGTCTAGTGGTTATCCGTGACCCGGCAAACTTGCTCATGGTCGCATTGCCAGGCTCGCTGACATCTCCCGGCCGCAATATGCGCGATGCCGTTAACGCCAAGATGTGTAAATCGAGCAAGAAGCTTTGATGGTCGACGTACCAGACGTCGAGCGCGAACTTCTGTTCCCATGAAATGGCATTGCGGCCGTTGACCTGAGCCCAACCGGTGATGCCGGGCCGCACCTCGTGGCGGCGAAACTGTTCGGGCGAATACAGCGGCAGATACTCGATGAGCAAGGGACGCGGACCGACCAAGCTCATGTCGCCCTTCAAGACGTTGATGAGCTGAGGCAATTCGTCCAAGCTCGTAGCCCGCAGCACGCGGCCGAAGCGGGTCAGGCGCTTCTCGTCCGGCAGCAGTTCGCCCCTAGCGGCGTCCCGCTCCTCCGTCATCGTGCGAAACTTATAGAATAGGAACGGACGCCCGCGCAGACCGGGACGCATCTGCCGCAGAAGAACGGGGCGACCGAGAGCATAGCGCACGGCAAGTCCGACCACCACCATGAGGGGCAGCGAGAGTAACAGCAGGAGCGCCGCAACGGTGACGTCGAAGATACGCTTCACGGGTCGGGCCGAATTTCCACGGGCATGAGGGATATCACGCGCTTGCCGGCAACGTCGAACTCCGGCGCCATCTTGATGTTTTCCTTCTGGGTAGTGGCAAAAAGGGCCGGGCAGCCGTGGCAGAAGTGTCCCTCGGCCACGGGGTCGCCCAGGAATGCGCCAGGGTCGGCCACCAGCCTCCGGGTTTGTCGATAGATAGCCGAATCCCAGACGGCTTTGACACCCAGCGAGAAGACGTTGCCGAAGCTGCGGCCGTCCTCGCTCGGCACATACTGCGTTGCATGGCGAAAGTTGCAGCAGGGGATCACCTCGCCGTCGTAGCGGATCACCATCGAATCATAGGGCCAATGGCAGCGCGGTAGCATCCTTCGCGGCAGCGGCTCCCCGACCGCATAACGGCTCGGCTCGAGGTCGGCATAGTTGCTCACCATGCCCCAATAGTGTTCGACACTGTCCACACCGACATCGCCGAACCATGCGATCGCCTTCTCGAGTTCGTGGACGTTGTGGGGAAACTTTATGAATTGGACTTCGACTCTGGGAAAGCATCGGCCGAGTTGCCGGCGGACGCTGCAAACGCGTTCGAGATTCGATAACACGAAATCGAGACGTCCGTTGATGCGGGTCCTGGAATAGCTTTCCTGCGAAAACCCGTCGACGCAGACAGTCAAATGGGTAAGTCCGCTCTCGACAATGCGGCGAATGCGTTCGTCCGTAAACCGGAAGCTGAAGTTGCTGTTCGCGTGGGTGTTAAGGCCGGCATCGCTGGCGATGCGGCACATCTCGTCCACCTCGGGGTGGGCATAAGGGTCACCGACGTAGTACAGCGAAAGGGCGGAAACGTGACCGCGCACCTCTTCAACGATCGTCCTGAAGTGGTCGACCGACATACGCTTCTGGGCAAAGTCCTGCCGAACCAGCAGGTCGTCGTCGCCCGGTTCAGCGTGGACACACACGGGACACTTCAGGTTGCACGCCGGCGAGATGTCGATCTTCAAAGCCAGCGGCCAGGCTGCCGACGTTTCGCGCCCGAGAGCGTAGCTGGCGGCGGCACAGCCGGCGTGCCATAGCTTCTCAGGCGTTAGGCCGTCGGATAACCAACGGACTCGCCGCGTGAAGGTGCGCAGGTACTCGGAAAGGTTCATGGGGTCGTTATTTTCTCATAATGAGCTATGAGCCCTTGCGTCACCTTCTCCTCCGAAAACTCCGCCAGTACCCGCGTCCGCGCGTTCTCGCCCATGGCCCGGCGCTCCTCCGGAGCGTCCGCGAGCCGACCGACGGCGGCGACGATGGCCGGCACGTCCCCCGGAGGATGCAGCAAGCCGGTCTGCCCTTCCGACACGGCGTCAGTGATGCCGTAAATGCGGGACGCAACGGCGGGCAGGCAGGCCGCGGCGGCCTCGACCACGGCCATGCCGAAGCCTTCCCGATAACTGGGCAAGCAGAAGACGTCCGCCGCGGCCATGTAGCGTTCCGGCTGCCGGGTGTACGCCACATGGCGCACTCTGTCGCATGCGTCACTGCCAAGGTCGGCGATACGCTCCAGCATGCCGCCCTCGTCGGGTCCCACCAGCAGAAGCACGCAGTCCTTCCTGCGCGCCGCGAGCGCAGCGAAGGCATCGAAGAGATCCGGGATGCCCTTGTCGCGGTTGAGCCGACCGAGAAACAGCATCACAAAGGCGTCCCCGGATATGCCGAGTCCGGCACGAACCGCGGCACGGCTCTCAGCGTCGGGACGAAAGCGTTCAGTGTCCACGCCGCATATGGACCCCTTGCCGATCACCGCCGCCTTGCCGGCCGGCAGGATGCCCTCCGCAACGAGGAAGTCGAGCTGCGACGGGCTGTCCACGAGCGGATGAGTCGTCAGGGCCGCCAACATCCGGTCCGTGGCCTTCAGGAGGACGCGCCGCCAGCCGCGTCGCGTCGCCCAGACCTGTCCGGTGAAGGTATGGATCCGCACCGGCACTCGCGCCAGCCGGGCCGCCAGCATGCCCAGCAGACCCGCCTTCGGCGATACCGAGTGCACAATCCGGAAGCGACGCACGCGAAAAGCGCGAAAGAGCGTCCAGAGCGCTGCCAGATCCTGGAAGGGCCGGATGTGCCGCGCGATCGGCACCTTGAGCAGCGCGGCCCGCAACCCCAATTCCGTCAGCAAGTCGCCGCGCTCGGTATTCGCGGCCACCGTGACATCGTAAGTCTCCGTCGCCCGAGTGATGTGCGGGCGCAGAAACGACGCGACGGTCATCTCGCTTGAGACGACGTAGCAGATGCTGCCCTTTTTCACCGCGTGTTCCCCTTGCTCTCCCAAGCTGCGACGGCAAGGGCCACTCCCTCTTCCATGCGCACGACCGGAACGTACCCGAGTTCCGCCATTATCCTGTCCGTCGGATAGGTCGCCCGCCCGGTCATGGCGTCGATGCGGGCCGTCGTGAGCGGATTGGCTGACAGCCAGCTGAAGGCCGTTGCCAGCATTCGTAGCGGGGCTTCGGGCAAGCGGCACCGGGGCGCGGGGACACCACAGGCCGCCGCAACGGTACCGACGAAGTCCTCGAAGGTGCACCAGTCCGAGACGTTGAACACCTGCCCCGCGGCGCGCGGATGGGTGCCGCAGAGCACCAGGGCCGCAACGACGTTATCCACGTGAACATAATTGGCGGCGGCCCCCGGCGTACCGATGAAGAAGAACAGGCCCCTTCGCACTGCGGCCGCCAGCTGCCGCAGCGAAGCATTGGGCATGTCAGGGCCATAGACGTTGGAAGGCCGCAACATGGTCCATTCGAAGCCGCCGCGCTCGGCGGCCGCGACGACCAGACGGTCGGCCTCCGCCTTGGTGCGCTCGTAGGCGTTTGCCGGATTTGGGGCTGCATCCTCCCGCACCTCGCCGGTCCGCCGGCAACCGTAGATGCCGACACTGGAAAGCTGGGCCCAGCGGCGCACGCGCCCCGCGGCCAAGTCCAGCAGGCGGCTCGTGCCGTCGACATTCACCGCTTGCATGAGCGACTCGTCGTGCAACTCGGCGGCACAATGGTAGAGCACGTCGGCACCAACGACGAATCCGGCGGGAAGGGCATCCGGCACCGCAAGGTCGCCGACGAACCGTTCGCAGCCTTGCGGCACGGAACCGCCGTGCCCCCGCGTCAGCACGCGCACCTCGTCGCCCCGCGCGACGTGAGCGGCGGCCAGCCGTCGGCCGATGAAGCCGCGGGCGCCGGTAATGGCGACGATCACATCCCTCTCCCCGTCATTTCCACCGAGTCAGACGGCGCCCTCAGAGCGTCGCCTTCCAGGTCTCCTGCCATTGGACCCACATCAGCACCGTCCATATCTCGCCCAGCCGGTTCGAGCCGGCCTGATGATCGCGCCACGCGGACAGGACGGGCTCCGGCCTGAGCCCCGCTGCTTCGAGCCGTGCCGGCGCGAGCAGCGCTTCGGCCCAATCCCTCAGGTCTCCCCGCAGCCACTTGCCTATTGGCATGCCGAAGCCCATCTTCGGCCGTTCGAGCAGTTCGCGCGGCACGTGTCGGTAGAGAACCTTGCGCATGAGGAGCTTCCCGGAATCGCCGCGAGCGCTCAACTTCATCTTCGGCGGCACGCGCCACGCCCATTCCACGAGACGATGGTCGAGCAGCGGCGCACGCCCCTCGAGGGCGACGGCCATGGTCGCCCGATCCATCTTGGTGAGGACGTCGTCCGGAAGGTAGTTCTCCTGGTCGACAGCCATCATGCTTTCCGCCCAGTCCATGCTGCCGAACTTGGCTGCGTCGGGTTCCATCACGTCGGCGGCCGCCCCGGCCAGCAGTTCCGCCGGATCCTTCCACGCCGAGACAATGGACCGATACAGTTCGGCCGGCGGATGCCGAAGGTAGTCGCCGAAACGATAGACCCGATCCGCCAAGCCGTTCGCTCCGCCGAATCGACGTCCCAGAACGCGTCGGTCGACGAAATCGAGCGCGCCAGCCGGCAGCGCCTGCACGAGGCGAGCGGCGGCGGCGGACCCCGAAGGCCCCAGCCGCCGCCGCATGCCCTGGATTCGCCCGGCCCAGAAGTAGCGCGGATAGCCGCCGAACAGCTCGTCGCCGCCGTCGCCGGACAGGGCGACGGTCACATGTTGTCTCGTGAAGCGGGCCAGCAGGGCAGTGGGAATGCTGCTGCTGTCGGCGAACGGCTCATCGTGGATGCGCGTGATCTCGGGTACCAGCGCGATGACTTCCTCGGGTCCGAGAATTCGGTCGAGATGGCGCGTGCCTAAGTGCTGCGCCACCGCGCGCGCATGGGGCGACTCATCGTGGGACCGCTCCGCAAAGCCGATGGTGAACGTGCTGACCCGGGCGGCCGCCTCCTGCTGCATCAGGGCCGCCACGAGGGAAGAGTCCAGTCCGCCCGACAGGAAAGCGCCATAGGGGACGTCGGAGCGCAGGCGCAGCCTGACTGCATCCCGTGCCAAGGACTCGAGGTCGTCCGCCGCCTGCTGCTCGTCACCGACCTGCAGGCGGCTGGAGAGCCCGTCCGCTGCAGCCTGCGCCACGGACCAGTAGGAATGGATCTCGCCCTTTCCTTCCTTCCAGCGGTAGACGGTCCCCGGTTCCAGCTTGCGGGCTCCGCGGACGATGGCGGCCGGTGCCGGCACGCACAGATAGCGGAAATATGCCGCCAGCGCCATGCGGTCGATTCGCCGGTCGAGCCAGGGCAGGTGCCAAAGGGAGCCGAGTTCCGAAGCGAAGGCGATTTCGCCGGCTCGCTTCGCGTAGTAGAGAGGTTTCTCGCCCATGCGGTCGCGGGCAAGCGTCAGGCGGCGTTCCCGACGATCCCAAACGGCGAACGCGAACATGCCGTTGAACCTGTCGATGGCATGCTCCAGGCCCCATGCTTCGAATGCGGCGAGCATCACCTCGGTGTCCGAATGGCCGCGGAACACATGCCCCAGCCGGGCCAGTTCGGCGCCCAGTTCGGGGGCGTTGTAGACCTCGCCGTTGTAGGTGATCACATAGCGCCCGGAAGCCGATAGCATCGGCTGCCGTCCTGCCGCCGAAAGATCGATGACGGCGAGGCGCCGCTGGGCCAGCCAGAGGCCATCGTCGCGCCACTCGCCCGCGCCGTCGGGACCGCGGTGCGCCAGCGCCTCGCTCATGCGGCGCGCTGCGTCCGCCTCGAAGGACGCGCCCAACCATCCGACGATGCCGCACATCAGCCGGCCCGCCTGCGGCCGTGATGCCGCCAATAGCGGAACCAGTGCCGCGCCTCCTGCGGCAGAAGCCCATAGACGAACGCCAGATAGGGCATCAGGGCACCGCTGCCGGCGAGAAGGTTCGCGCTGACCCGGCGCCGCAGTTGGAGGCAGCCTGCAAGGTAGTTCAGGCGATCACGGGCCTCGAAGTGCTGCCGGGCGTGAATGCGCTTGAAGATGTAACCGCGATCCACCCGCCAGATCTGCCCGCCCTGCTCCAGCAGTGCGATCCACAGCGCGTAGTCGAACAGGCTGCGGCGGCCCTCGTCGTAGCCGCCGGCTTTTTCCAGCGCGCTGCGGCGGATGAGCGTGCCGGAATGATGGACCGGATTCGTCTTGAGGAAGCAGTCCGGCGTCAGCCGGGAAAGTGCGTCCTCGCCGGCAGGCGTGCTCTCCATATGTTCGTACGCCAGAACGCCGCGGCAGGTGAGGACGTCGATGTGGGGATGGTCCGCCATGATGCGGCCCATCTCCGCGAGCCAAGCCGGCGAAGCGGCATCGTCGGCGTCCAGGATGGCGACGACGTCGGCATCGATGGCGCGCCAACCGATGTTGAGAGCACGGCCCCGGCCGACCGGAGGGCTCGCGATGACGCGGAGGTCCTCGCTCCCCTCCTTCGCCAGGAAGGCCGCCGTACCGTCGGTCGACGCGTCGTCCACGACGACATGGAAGAAATCGCGGAACCGCTGCGCCCTCACCGCAGCCAGGTTTTCCTCGAGGAACGGCATGCCGTTGCGGACCGTCGTGAGCACCGCGATCACGGCGCGGCCTCCGTCGGTGCGATGTCAATGACGGACTCCCACTGCGGTCCCTCGGCGACAACATCCCATTCCAGCCGCGTGCAGGGCTCGCCGGTGTCGTAGCCGACATAGCGCAACGCTGGCCTGGAGACGGGCCGACCGAGGCCCGACCAGCGCAGCACGATCTCGCTGCCGCCGGCGTCCAGACGCGCGCATCCGTCCTCCACACGCGCCTTGCCGGCGAGATAGAGGACCAGTCGCACCGGCAGCGCCCTGCCGTCCTTCATGGACAGCTGTGTCACGACCCGCAGATTGCCGGAAGCGCCCAGGACGAACATGCGGCGCGCTTGCCCGCCGCGGGCGCCCGGCATGGCGTCGACCGACACTGCCAAACCTTCGCTGGTGAGGCTCACTCGCGGCTGGGGCCGGAACGAGGCCAGCCAGTCGGGAGGCATGTAACCGCGCGGCACAAAGCCGGTCCGCGCTCCGCCGACGATCACGGTGTTATGCCACTCCTCGAGAATGCCGGCGGCTTCCTCGTCGCGCGCCGCCATGTAGTTGCCGCGCCCCGGATCGACGATCACGGGCCGACAATTGAAGGCTAGGTCGAAGGAGAAGAGGTCGTGGTGCCCGTGGGTCGGACGGTTCTCGCCGGGGCTGACATCGGCATGGGTCAACAGACTCCACGGCCCGCGCGCCAAGCGGGCCCAGCTGCCATCGGCGGCAATCCAGTCACCTCGAGCGTTCGGCACTGTGCCGCTGAAATGACGGTCCCAAAGGCCGTCGGACCCGGCTCCATTCCCCGTACTGGCGTCGTCCTGAGCCACCCTGCGACCGAAGGCGGACAGGCCACGGTAGAAGTTCGGAGGGAAGTCGGGAGAAATGTCGCCCACCAGGGGCAGGTGCCAGCATTCGCCAGTGGCCGTCGCCACGGCATCACAGACGTCGAGCATGCGTCCCAGCGCGGGCACGAGTCGTCGATAGGCATCCGCGTCCCGGTACCGAAAGGCACAGGCCACATCCACGATCCAGCGCGCGATCACCCACTGGTAATGGGAGGAACCCTCGCGGAGAACGCCGTCAGGCAGCACGTGCCGGCCGAACTGGTTCTCGAACATCCAGCGCCCCGCTTCGAAGAAGCGCGAACTGTCGAAAAAGGTCCCCGCGAGGATCAAGGCCCTCGCGTTGTTGAGGATATGGTTGTTCGTGCCGTTCTCGCCGTGGTATTCGGGATGACCCAGCAGCCGGTCGGCTTCCTCCTGCATCATTGCGGCGAGAGGCGTCGCCAACGTTTCCGGGGGCTCGCAAAGGTTCCACAACAGGATCAGGTTGGCCAGGCGCTCGGATATCGAGTAACTGTCGCGGTGGAAGTCCGCGGCCCGAGGGCGCGTCTCGAACCAGCCGGCCACTGTCATCCAGGCTGCGGCCGGGTCGGCGGCCGCAGCTTCCAGCACCCCGCCGAGTCGGTCGACGCGCATGCGCAGTTCGGGATCGGCACCGGCGTCCGTCGGCACGAAGCTGGCGCCGCGGACAGCGGCAGCGGTTCCTGGCGCGCTCGCCATCCAGCGGCGGAATACGAAATGACGCTCACGGGCAGTGGCGTTCGCCATGCCCTGCCACGGCTCCAGCGCCCGCGAGAAAGCCATTGTTTCCGCCTCGCGCACGCGCCGCATGGCCGCGAGCTTCGGCCACCGCAGCGGATTCGCCGCATGAATGAGAAAACGCCGTAGCGAGTAGTCAGCCAGTACGCGATATACCGTCTTTGCCAAGTGGCCGGCCACGGTTCCTCCTAGCGCATCGCCGGGCTGCCGCCGACCCGCCGCAGAAGCCTCGCAACGGAGACCAGGCCGTATTGGACGACGGCTGGAATGAAGAACAGGAGGGCAGGCGCATCCAGCGCCAGAATGCGGCCCAGGTGGTAGGGGAAGTTGCGGAGGGCGATCAGCGGCTGGGTGACGATATGGTGCCCCCAAAGGGACATCACCCGTGTCCGGTAGCGGCATCTCTGGGTAAAGCTCAGGTCGAGCTTCCTGATCTGCCCCAGCAACAGCCGAAAGAACTCTTCGTAGGTGATGCGCCCTTCCAGCAAGCTCCTGATCGTGGTCTCGTGCTGGCGGAAGCGATTGAGTGGGGATGCGACATAAGCGAAGTCATAGTGCGCCGCGACGCGGAAGAAGAAGTCCCAGTCGCCGTTGGCACGGTAGGCCGACGTGAAGTTACCGATACGGTCGAAGATCTCCCGCCGCATCAGCGCCGCACTCAGGTTGGGTATCACGCACGAATGGAACAGGAAATGGTTCATTTCGGCGCCGGTGACGAGAGTGTCTTCGGCGCAGCGCGCCCGGAAGGCAGGCTCACGTCCGGCGAAATCGTCGCCGATGACCTTGTCGCCCTCATCGACCAGCAGGCTCCGGCAAAACGCGATGCCCGTCGTCGGCTGGCACTGGATGGCCGCCACGAGGCGCTCGATCATGTCCGGCGCACAGGCGTCGTCGCAATTGGCGAACAGAACGTATTCCCCTGCGACCAGGTCGATTCCCTGGTTGCTCACGGCGACCCAGCCGCCGTTTTTTTCCCGCAGTATCAACTTTACCCGCGGGTCTGCCTCATAGCGGCGCAGCACCTCCACGCTGTTGTCGGGGGAACAGTCCTCGATCACCAGAATTTCAATATGGGGGTAGGTCTGGGCCAGCAGGCTTTGCATACGCTGGTCGAGGAATTCGGCGTGGTTGTAGCTGGCGACGACCACGCTGACGAGTCCCGGCGTCATGCTGCCCCACCCTTGAAGAGCCCCTTAGCGGTCAGCTCCTTCAAGCTCTCCTCGTAACGGTCTTCACCCGCATCCTGCTGCTTCACCCAGTCGACGAACCGGCGCAAACCGTCTTCGATCGTCACTTGCGGCGCGAAACCCAGGACGCTCCCGACCTTCCGCAGATCGGCAAAGTTATGGCGGATGTCGCCGGCTCGAAATTGGCCCGACACCCGGACCTCCACCTGCCGCCCGAACAACTGCTGCAGAAGACGAACGATGGTCATGACGTCGGTCGCCTCGCCGGAGCCGACGTTGAAGACGTCATTCAGCGGAAGGTCGTACTCGATGCTGCGCTCGGTAGCGGCGACGACGTCGTCGATGAACACGAAGTCGCGCGTTTCCTTTCCGTCTTCGAAGACATTGATGCCGCTGCCGTTTCGAATTCGCGTCGAGAAGATCGACAGGATGCCCGTATAAGGATTCGAAAGCGATTGTCCGGGTCCGTAAACGTTCTGATAGCGGAAGGCAGCCGCCGAAATACCAAGCGCCTTTGCAACCGTCAGCACCATCTGTTCCTGGTTCAGCTTCGTGATCCCGTAGATCGATGCGGGTCGGACGGGGGTGGACTCGTCGGTGGCGACCGGCTCGACGGGCTCGCCGCACTGCGGGCAGTGCGGGCTGAAGTCACCTCGCTGCATGTCCCCCGCGCTGCGCGCGTCAGGATAGACAGCGCCATGCTCGCCGCAACGGTACTTCCCTTCGCCATAGACTGCCCTTGACGAAGCCACCACGATCTTGCGGACGCCCGGCTGCTCGTTCGCGATCAGGTCGAGCAACACTGCCGTTCCGCCGACATTGACGTCGACGTAATGCTTGATTGCGTACATCGACTGACCGGTCCCGGTCTCGGCCGCCAGATGCACGACAGTATCCACGCCTTCCAAAGCCTGTCTCATGGCCGCCTGGTCAGTTACGCAGGCACGGACGAACTCGACTTTGCCGGCGATGGTCCGGTACAGCGGAGACCGCTCGGGATTGGCCCCATGAATCTGGCTGATCAGCGAATCGAGCACGCGCACGCGGTGGCCGGCGTCGAGCAGCTTGACCGCCAGCCGCGAGCCGATAAAGCCGGCACCACCGGTGATAAGGATGGATTTCTTCATAGGAACTCAGTCATGTCCGCTTCGGCGGCGCTCGTTCTATAGGAGGCAAGGAGACGGCGCTCGGATTTTCGTCGCATCAAGGCGTTCTTCGCCGAGCGCTTCGACATGGCACTTGTAGTTGCCCTGGTTGCGCCCCACCCAAATCGCCTTGTAGCACCAGTTCGCCTTGTCTTCCTCGGTAACCTTGCTCGTCCAGCTATAGCGAACGGGACTCTCGGCAAGGTCCGCAAGACTGGCGCGATCCAGCCGCAGGAAGTCCTTCCAGGGATACCGGGAGACGCGAACCTGCGTGCCTTTGTCGGCATCCATTCGCGACAGCAGAAACACCTGGAACTCGACGAGATCGGAAAGAATCCCCGCAGGAACGACGATTCCCGTCGCCCCCTGGAAATAAGCCATGAAGTCAGCCAGCGCGCATTTGAGCGCCGGCGTGTCGGTAACGCAACGCAGCCAAGTCGCTTCCTCGATCGGCCAGAAGATCGGAGCCAAGTCTGGATCGTGATGATCCCAGCCGCCGCCGGCGTAGCCGGTCTCGACGTAGTCCACCAAGGTCCGGTACTCCCGGCCGAACAGGGATTCCGGCTTCGCGCGGCAGTAGTCGAGGAAGGTTCTGTAGAACTCGACGTATTTCGTTTCGTACACCTGATGAACGAACTTCGCGATGTATTCAAGGATGCCGAGACTGTGAAACGCCTGGGCCGCCCAACCGAAGACGTACATCGACTTGAGATCGTCGAGCGAAAACGAGTTGGCGCCAACGGTGATGTATTCGTACTCGGGAATGTCGCCGCGGTTGTGGATCGAGGAGTGCCACAGGTAGATGGGGCTCTTGATCACCTTGATGCCGTGCAGGCGCATGTAGTCCGGCGCGTTCATCGGCGCATTGACGAATACGCCGCAGTTGTAGACGAACACCACGGGACGCGGGAAAAGCTCCATGATCTGTTCGAGCCCTGCCAAATAGCTCTCGAGCGTCTCGCCGGGCATGCCCATGATGATTTCCGTGTAGGTCTCGATCTTGTGATCGGCGAACTCCTGCACGAGGGACGAAAAGCGATCGAACTTGATGTTCGAGCGCCTGACGATGTCGAGCGTGGTCTGGTCCAGCGACTGCACGGCAAGGGTCACCGAACGCAGGAGGTCGGCGTCGAGCAGTTCCTTCGCTATCGGTATGACCCGTGACGTCGACGCCTTCACCCAGGCCGGACGCACCCGTCCCGGGTAGCCCTTGCTGAGCTTCTGTTCCTTGAACTTCCTTGCCAACGCGTGGTCGCGCTCGGCGAAGATGCCGAAGTTCGCGTCGCAGCAATCGACGTAGGGAATCTTGTTGTCGGCAAACCACTCGATTTCCCTGAACAGCACATCCATGTCGCGCTTGCGCACTTTCGCCTTGGTCGCGCTGCCCCAATCGCAATAAGTGCATTGGAACGGGCAACCGCGGTTGGTCTCCCAGGAGGCGATGTAGGTAACGCCGTCCACCGGCTCGACGAGATCGAAAACCGTATTCATGAGGTAGGGCGACGGCAGGACGTCGAGGTTCATGATCCGCGGCGCTTCCGGCGTCCTGAACTCGCGCGTCTCGATGCCCGGAATGTGCGTGAAGTCCTTGTCACCGAGATACGCCTCCAGAACCGATTTCAGCGTCTCCTCGCCCTCTTGATGGACGAGCATGTCGACGAACGGATAGTCGGCGAAGAAACTGCCTTTCGAATCCGCAACCCAGGTCCGCGGAATGTCCCCTTCGTACTGCAACGGAACCTGCGGTCCGCCAAAGATCACCAGGCAGTCCGGATTCTGCTCCTTTACCGCCCTTGCCAGCCGAGTGGTGATCTCCCAGTTCCACGTGTAGCAAGAGCATAGGAGCACATCCACGCTGCGCGCCCTCGCGACGTAATCGTCGAGTTTGTTGCGAAAGACGAAGGTCTTCTCGAAATGAAGTCGTTCGCCGAGTTCAGGGAACGACTTCACGTACGCGACCAGCGATGCAATGCTGTACGGGAAATGGATCACGCTCCCATATTGATAATTGAACTGGGAACTGAAGACCCTGAGTTTGTTGATTTCAGACATTCTTGGTTGCGACCCACTCTAGAATCGCGGGATCAAAGCGCCGGATCACCGCAGCAGGGTTTCCGACTGCCACACAAAAGTCAGGTACGTCCTTGGTGACAACGGCGTTAGCCCCGATAACCGAATTCCTGCCGACATGGGCGCCGATAATGCACGCGTTTTCCCCAATCCAGCAGCCGTCTCCTATTACCACCTCGCGCTTGTACCGTACCGGTTGATGAAGAATTGGCGTGGAGACGTCCTCGTAACTGTGCAGGTTGTCTGAAATATATACGTTGTTCGCCGTAAGGACGTTGTCACCGATGCGAATGCTGCGGACTGCGGCAATGTGATTGTTGTAGCCAAGAACACAACCCTTCCCTATCCGGAGCGACGAGGGGAGACCTTGGACCGGTCGTGAATATAGCCAGCAGCCGCTTTGCACTACCGTCCCATCACCAATTTCGATCGTTTCCGCACCGTCTATCCGAAAGGGTCGAAACATGAACGCTCGCCGTCCCAAAGCCAGGAAGCGGCGGCGGTGGAGCAATCCAAACACGCAGCACCACAACCTCCCCGCGATCCGTCGCGGCAAGGATTCGACGATGCAGCCGATACGTCGCGATAATGACATGTCTAGCCTTAGCACGACTTGTTCACGCGGGAGCGCAAAGCGTCCAGCAGCTGGCCGGGGAACTGAAACAGCGGGGTCAAGCCGCGAAGCTCCGCATCGCTGAGATTCCACCATCGAGACTCAATCAGAGCTTCACGAATCTGTGGCGGAAAACGCCATGAAATAACGCGAGCGGGCACGCCGCCAACCACGGCGTAGGGAGGAACGTCCCGGGTGACGACGGCCCCGGCTCCAACGACCGCACCGGTTCCGATGTTGCGGCCGGCCAGAACAAGTGCGCCTTGCCCGATCCATACGTCGGCCCCCACGGTCGTTCGCGGAAGCACTTGCTCGAAGCAGCACTCCGTCGCGAAGAATCTCGGCAGCGGCTGCCGCGGATCGTAGAAAACAGGGCTCGTGCTGGTCATGCTGATGGGGTGCGTTCCGAGCCCCACCGTGACATCACTCGCGATCGATGCAAACGGGCCAATTTCGGCGTTGAAGATGTTCGAACGTGCCTGCACGTACGAGTAGCGTCCGATCGAGGAGTCCACCACCGTTGCATTTGGGAACAGGACGGAAAAGTCTCCGAGGGAGCTCGCTGAATTCGCCACCGCTCCATGATGTATGACCGCCCGCGGATGACGCCGCCTCAAGTACCAGCCGCGCATGGCCGTCTTCAGCCAATGGAAGGGCATCTCACGGGTTCCTTTAGAGCGGGCTGCGGACGCGTTCGAATGATTAGCACGCAACGCTCGTTGCGCCCAAGGCCCTGACGGCTTGCGAAAATATCTCCCACAAGCCCGCGCGGGGGGCATTGCTGGCTCGAAGGTAGATGTTTTCGTAGCGCCCGTACGCCTCCATGTCGAGAGCGAACAGGTCGTCGAGCGCCGGCAACGACTCCTGCTCCATATCGAACAAGATGGAATGCAGAACGTCACGCGGCGCCTTCACCCATGGGAAGTACCAGCTGTTGTTCAGTTCGGGCGTCGTCAAGAAGACGATGGGGCGACGCCACAAGACCGCAAACGAAATGGCGGTCGACGCGTGCGCGAAAACCACTTGGGCGCCGCGCACCAATTCCGCCGTTTTCCCGAACTCGACAATGCGGTCGCCGACCATTTCGTCGTAGTCGGCCTTCTGCGCCGACGGATAACCCGCCACCCGGACAGGCATCGACGCTGCCGCTTCGAATCTCTCGAAGAAGCGCCTCAACGCCTTGCCGAAGCGCGGCATGGAGACCGGGGCACGATATCCGAGTTCGCGGTTGTCTTCGTGGAAAGGCAGCATTTCATCGATGTAGACGGCATATTCAGCCCCATCACCGACGGGCTTCGCGTCGACCCGTCGGAAAGTTTCATAATCGAACGAGTGCGCCGGCGCGTGCCTCTTCGCCTTCGTAAACCGCGCGTCGGTCCTCCATGAATCGCCTGCAACCAGCGCCAGGTCGGCCGACAGGTCCGGCAGCGCGCGCAGCAGCGCGCGTCGCCCCAAGGCGCGAAGCGCCCGGGAAACGAAGCGGCTTCTCAGCGCGTACGTCAGCGCGTTTCCGGTAACCGGCAATTGCCTCCATTCCTCCGGCGTCGGAAACGACCCGCTATCGACGACGACGGTCTTCCATCCGCGCGACTTCAGTTCCTTGAACATCAGGAGGGATGAAACGGAAAACTGGCCCACGTAGTCGATCACGATCCCTACGCCGAGGCCCGCCAAAACCGTCTTGAATTCGGCAAGGGAGCCGATCGGGACCACTCGAAGGTCATCGATGGCCGGGCGGTCTCGGGTGTCGGCCGTTTGCGGCATGAGCCAGGCCGAGCAATCGAGTACCGTAAGATCAAACGCTTCACGGAGCACATCCATGCCCATGCGATCCCTGTCCCGTGCCGTCAACGGATTCTTCACGACCACGAGGAGCCGCTTCGTATCTTCGGAAATTTCGAACGGCCGAGTCACGGCATGGTTTCGCAGAAGGACCGGATCAACCGCAGGCCGGCCTCGCCGCTCTTTTCCGGATGAAATTGGCAACCCGTCACGTTGCCGCGCGCAATCACCGCCGGCAGCCTGTGTCCGCCGTAGTCGCAATCGGCAATCCGATATTCCGCTTGCGCCGGCACCGCCATAAACGAATGGACGAAATAGAAGGCGTCGCCGGACCGGTTCCCCGACAGCACCGTTCCGGTCCAGTCGCGCCCACCCGCAGCGGGCAGCAGTTCGCTCCAGCCGATGTGCGGTCTCTTCAGCATGCCTCCATCGATGCCGACCGCCGGGATGGGAACGACGCGTCCCGGGATCAGCCCCAGTCCCTGGTTGACACCGAATTCCTCGCTTTCGTCGAGCAGCAGCTGCATGCCGAGACAGATGCCCAGCAACGGCGTCCCGCGCGCGGCCACTTCCCCTATTACGTCTACGAGGTCGAGCTTGCGCAAGGCGGAAATTCCGTTCGCGAACGCGCCGACGCCAGGGAGCACCACCCGCGGCGACGCCAGAATGCATGCCTTGTCGGAGGTGACGGTGACGTGCGCGCCGCAGTGCTCGAGGCTGCGTTGGACGCTGAACAGGTTGCCCACCCCGTAATCGACGACCGTGACTTCAATTGCGCTCATAGGTCCTCACGCCCAGGCCGGCAGACCTCGCGGCGGCGCGGACGTCTCCCACCTCCGCGCGTCGATAGTGAAGGATGTCGGCCATCGCCACGGCAGCCGCTCCGCCTTCCATGACGACGCCGACGACGTCCGTCGGTTCGCCCATGCCGCCGCTCGCGATCACGGGGACGGACACTGCCTCGGCGACCGCCCGAACGAGCGCGACGTCGAATCCCCGGCGGGTTCCCTCGCGATCGATGGAGGTCAGGAGAATCTCGCCGGCGCCGAGGGCGACGCCGCGCCTGGCCCACTCGACGACGTCCAGCCCGGTCTGCTCGCGGCCATTGTCGGTAAACGCCTCCCATCGATCCGGCCCGACCTGCTTCGCCTCGATCGAAAGAACCATGCACTGGTTGCCAAAGACGCGCGCGATTTGGCCGATCAGGTTCGGGTTGGCGATGGCCGCCGTGTTGACCGCCACCTTGTCGGCGCCGGCGCGCAGAATCTGCGTCGCGTCGTCCACCGAACGGATGCCGCCGCCCACCGTCAGCGGAACGAAGATGTCCTGGGCGGCTGCACGGATGATGTCGGCCAGGTGATTGCGCCCATACAGGCTGGCGACGCAATCCATGTAGATGAGTTCGTCGGCACCCTGCTCGTAATAGCGCAAAGCGTGCTCGTGCGGGGATCCGATGACCCGCAGGCCTTCGAGGTGGATGCCCTTGATGAGATTCGGCCCCTTGATGTCGAGCCGGGCAATCAGCCGCAGATTGGCCATACCACTCAGTCGTCGCAACCCGTGCCGTTGATGTTGTGGCGGAGCACCCACTTGCCGTCGATCCGCGCCCAGAGGTGCGGCGACCGGAACCTGTCGGTCAACTCGTGCCGGAAGTAATCGGGGTCCATGCCGAGATGGTTCATGACGTCCAGGAAATAGCGCTCGGGAAACTCGCCGTCGAACCGCGCGACCAGCGCCTTGCCTTCCTCGCGCGTGATGTGGCCGTTGCGAATTTCCTGCGAGGCATCCTCGGTGCAGCGGCCGAAACCGAATTTTACGAAATAGCAGTAGTAGTTGAGGTCGTCGATCTTGTCGTCGAGGCTCAGGTACTTGCTGTACGTTCCCTCCGTCCTGAACGGACGCGCCTGGAACCCCGAGTGCTTCACGGCGTAGTAGTAGGACTCCTGCGGCAACCACTTGAGGTAGTAGCCGAGATACTGGACCTCCACCTTGCCTTTTTCGTATTCCTCGCGGGGCGCCGGCAGGAAGGGGGACAGCTCGTTCAGCGAGAGACCGTACTCGTCTTTCAATTGCCGGATCGGCACTCCGCCCAGGACGAGGTCGTCGAGGTTGTCGTAGATATGGAACGAACTGTCCTGGAGCGAAGACGTGGTTTCGGCGATCGGGCTGCCGAACTCGGCCTCATGCTCGCCGTAGAAAATGAGCGGAATGCCGTACTTGAGGGCCAGCTTCGGCGCCAGTTGCTTCTGGCCGAGGATGAACGTCTGGAACGGATGAAACAGGTTCTCGATCGACAGGCGCGTCAGGGTCCGCATCGCCTTGCCGTTCTGGTTGAAGGATATGTTGTCGAAGCCGCCGACTTCGATCCAGTTGCGGAAGTTGCGGTAGCCGTAGTCCGTGTACATGATGGGCGGCCACGTCACGGTCAAGGGGTTCATCCCGTACTTGTACTTGAGGACGTGCGAGGCGTAGACGCTGTCCTTGCCGCCGCTTCCGGGAACGATGCAGTCGTAGCCGCCGTCCGTCCGGCGGTGCTTGGACAGGAGTTCCAGAAGTTGCTCTTCGCGTTCCTTCCAGTCGATGGACTCCTTTTTCTCGGCGAACCGACACGCGTCGCACACGCCGTCCTCGTCGAAGGCGAGAGTGACTTTCTTGCTGTCCTGCGTATGGTTGAACTCCTTGATCGAGGAGGGCCGCTGGTTCGAATAGCAGCACTTGGTACAGAACTTCACCTCGGTCGGCAGTCCGTAGTACGCCTCGAGCTTGTCTGACTGACTGGTCATGTCCATTCCTTGAATGTCGGGTCGGCGCCAAAAGCCAGAACGCTCGCCAGGCGAAGCCGGACGAGCGTTCTTGTTGCCGTTGCGTCTTTAGGCGCGATCTCGCGCCGTATTGTACCCCGGCCGCCTAAGGGCAAGAAGCGCCCGATCTACCAGGCGCTCCAGCCACCGTCGACCAGCAGGTCCTGTCCGGTCACGTACTTCGAGAGGTCGCTCGCCAGATAGGCGAAGGCGCCGCGAAAATCGTCCTCGCTGCCCATGCGCCCGAGCGGCGTTCTCGCCTCGTAACGCTCGACGAAGGCTGGGGGCTGGTTTCTGAATATGCCGCCGGGACTTATCGAATTGACCCGGATACGAGGTGCCAGGGTGGTGGAGAGCCACCGCGTCAGTTGCACGATGCCCCCTTTCGAGGCCGCATATGCGGCCGGATTCGCCATCGAGGTACCAGCGTACAGCCCCCAGTCCGGACCCAGGTGTCCGTAGATCGAGGCGACGTTGATCATGGCGGCGCCTTGGCTCCTGCACATCGTCGGCGCGAATTGCTGGCAGAGGTCGAAGACGGCAGTCAGGTTGACTTCCAGGGCGCGGCGCCAGGTCTCGACGGTCTGCCGGTCGAAGGGCTGCGCCCATCCCTCCAGGCCGCTGGTCCCGACGAAGGCGGCGTTGTTGACCAGTACATCGAGCCCGCGATCATCGCCCGTGACCGCAGCGACGAGCCGGTCGCGGTCTTCCTGGCTCTCGAGGTCGCAAGGCACGCAGACGGCGTTGCCGGCCGCCGCTCCGGGCAGGCTGCCGAGGAGCTTGCCGAAATCGGACTCCGGCCGGTCGACCAATATCAGGGAGGCCCCCAGCTCCGCGAACGTGTCGGCGATCACGCTTCCGAGCGCTCCCGTGGCGCCGGTAATCAAGGCTCGCCGGCCGCTCATGTTAATCAACGCCTTGATGCTGCTCACTGCCGTCTCCCTGCGTGCGCCCGTTGCGCTTTAGTTGAATTGCCTGAAGACGGGCTTGACCGCGTCGCCTACCAGATGGCGTTCGATGCCGTCTCCCAGTGCCGCCGCGTACACGGACAGGGCCTTGCGCGCAGCGGAAAGCGTCATGTCGAGTTCGCGGTCGCCGTGCGCCAGGCTGACGGCTATCCATGGCATCAACACTCCGCTCCTGACCATTTCCTGGCTGAACAGCGTCCGGAATTTCGCCGACGGCGCCCCGTCCGCATCCCGCGTTACATAGTTCAGGGAAATCGCTGGCCCATCCATGGCGAAGTATTCGGAGACTCCGCATTCCTTCGCCACTGCCACCATCCCGTCGCGAAGTCTTGCGCCATAGCTCCAGAGATGGCTGCATACCTCGCGTTCCCGGTAAATGCGCACGGTCTCGATGAAGGCTCCCAGCCCGCTCATTTCGCCGCCGTGAGTGGTGGACAGCAGGAACGTCCGTTCCGCACCCGGCTTGTCGATGGCGCCCACTTCCATTATCTCCCGGCGGCCGCAAACGGCGGCCACCGAAAAGCCGTTGGCCATGCCCTTGCCGAACGTGCACAGGTCAGGTTCGACGTCGAAGTAGGTCTGGGCGCCCTGCAGGTGCCAGCGAAAACCGGTGATCATTTCATCGAGCACGAACAGCGCGCCTTCCTTCCGGCACAGCCGCTGGACTGCATGAAGGAAATTGCGCTCGCGGCCGGGACACGCGACGCAGGGCGGCTCGGCCATAAGCGGCTCCTTGCAGGAGGACGGGCAAGGCACGGCGGTGGTCGCCGGTTCCAGCATGACCGCCGCGATCTCGCCGGGATGCTCGGCGAAGAGCCTGGAGAGGGAGTCGATGTCGTTGTAGTCAAAGACCAGCGTCGAGGCGGCGTGCCCGCCCGGGATGCCCCGCTGCAGCGGCGTCGTGCCGATGAACCAGTCGTCGAAGGAGAAGAACGGGTGCTGCCGGGGAATGCAGACGTAGCGGCGCCCGGTGTAGGCGCGCGCGATCTTGACCGCCGCCGTCGTCGCGTTGGAGCCGTTCTTGGCGAACTTGACCATGTCCACGCTGGGGATCAGTTCGATCAGCAACTCGGCCGCCCGCAATTCCGTGAGCGACGCCCGGGTAAGGTTGTTGCCGCGCTCGATCTCGCGCATGGCGGCGGCATTCACCTCGGGCTGGGCATAACCGAGCGTCACCGAGCGCAGCGCCATGCCGTAGTCCAGATAGCGGGCTCCTTCGGGATCCCAGACGTACGCACCGGACCCGCGCTCGAGGATTTGCGGGGCATTCGACGGGAACTGGTCGAAGCCGCGTGAATAGGTATGCGCCCCTCCCGGAATCGCCCGATTCAATCGTTCCTGATAAGTCATGCTGCCAACCCTTTGTGTCGCGCCACGGCTTCCGCCATGACGAAATCCGTCATGTCGTCGATCTCGATCGACTTCCATTTCGGCACTTCGTAGCCCACCGTGTCGTCATGATAGAAGGAACGGCGGTCCCTGATGACGTCTATCCACGACGCATACAGCGTCCCCTCCAGGTAGAACACCGGCTCGATGTCCTGCCGCCGCAGGCCGGTCGGCTGCACGTCGAGGAAGGGCACGAGGCGATCGCCTGCGTCCTGGCGATACATGAATGCCGGGTGGACTGACTCGGCCCGGCAGACGCCGACGACGGAGCCGGCCCCGGAGGACAGCAGCAGGGAAAGGCCGGCCTGGATGTCGGACGCTTCGCGCAGCGGAGAAGTCGGCTCGAGCAGAATCACGATGTCGAACTCGCGGCCGACCGCCCGAAGCCAGTCGATTGCGTGGATGACGACGTCGATCGAAGAGGCGGTGTCGGTGGCGAGTTCGGTCGGGCGCAGGAACGGCACTTCGGCGCCACCGGCACGCGCCGCGTCGGCGATGTCCTCGCTGTCGGTGGTGACCACCAGCGCATCGGTGCAGCCGCTGCCGAGCGCCGCGTCGATGGTCCAGCGGATCAGCGGCCGGCCGCACAGGTCTCGGACGTTCTTGCCCGGCAGGCCTTTGGAACCGCCGCGCGCGGGTATCAGCCCCAAGACTTTCTTTCCGGCAATCATAGGACGCTTCCGATAGGTACGTGGGAGGCCACGGATGCCGGGGCACGCGGGATGATCAATTGGCGACGACCTTTCCGGAAGGCAGGTACTGCACCCGTCGTGACAGCGCATTCTCGAGGTGCGCAACAGGCGTAAAGAAGCGGTCGCCCAAGCGAACGGCCATCGACGAGTCGTCCAATTCAAACTCTCGTACCAGAAGGACGCCCTCGGGGTGGGCGATCCAGATTCCGCCGTCCTGTCCGATGCGGAAGACCAAGCCACGCTGGAAGGGATGGTAAGTGCGCCCTAGAACGACATCCACACTTTTCAGTCGCGCCGTCGCACCGCGAATCGTCGTCTTGGCACCGCTGTGAGGGAAGGAAAAGGCATGGCAGAACGCCTCGATATCCCGTAGGCTCCAGGACCAGTCGATCCAACCGTGAAGATCGGTGTTCAGGCGTGGCCAATACTCAGTGACCGACTCGTCGATGGGTAGAACCGGGCCGGGGTCGCCCGAACCGAGCAGTCGCGGTAGCCATGATTCCACTAAGCGTCGGGCATGCTGCATGACGTATCGATCCATATCCGCTGGGTACAGGCAGTCTTCTGGGAATTCGAAGTCCGCCCTCGCATAGATTTCCCCGGCGTCTATCTTCCGAACGAGCCGATGAATGCAGCAGCCACCGCGGCGTTCCCGCATTAGCGCGAGCCAAGACGTCCCGCCGCCACCACGAAACCGTGGTAGCGCCTGACTATGCAAATTGAAGATGGCGCCGGAAAAAAGGTCAATCACGTTCTGGACGAAGACCCACGGTGCACTGAACGAAATTCCTATGTCACCCGGTTGCGGCAAGCCCCCTCCGTGCATCAACGTCATAAGGTCGTTGCCGACGAATACCGCCGAGGTATCTTCCAAGCCATACAACGACCCTTGGAACCGGCTGCCCGTCCGAATCACCACACCCCACCCGCATTCGGTTGCCGCCTTAACAGCTACCCTGACGAGTTCACCGCCGCCGAAGATATGCAGCACCGGGCGCCGAACCACTGAATCTGATGGACTCACTTGCTCCTCGCGTTCTGTCGTTATTTCAATATCCTGCAAGGGATGCCTGCGTTCCGCAGGAACGACCGGGCCCGTATCGGATTGTTGTCGCCGAAGTGGAAGATGCTGGCGCAGGCGGCGCCGGAAACGCCGGTACCGCTCAGCAGCTCCGCCAAGTGGGCGAAATTCCCCGCCCCGCCGCATGCGACGACCGGGACCGGCACGGCGTCCGCCACCCGGCCCGCGAAGCTCAGATCGTATCCTTGCATGGTGCCGTCCCGGTCGATCGAGTTGAGGAATATCTCGCCCGCCCCAAGGTCGGCCAACCGCTGCGCGAGGGCGATCGGCTCGGCATCGGTCGGCTGCGTACCGCAGCGCGTCCACACTCTCGCGCCCTCTCGCGTACCCTTGTAGTCGATTCCGGCCACCACGCACTGGGAGCCGAAGCGTTCGGCCAGCGCGGAAACGAGACCCGGGTTCTCGTAGGCCGCGGTGGTGATCACGACCTTGTCAGCTCCGGCTGCCAGCAACTCGCGGGCCTCGTCGACCGACGTGATGCCGCCGCCCGCCGCCAGCGGCATGAAGCACTCCCGCGCAGCCTCGCGGATGATGCCGAGCAGCGACTTTCGCGACGACACGCTGGCCTGTATATCCAGGAAGACCAGTTCGTCGGCATCCTGGGCGCTGTAGATGCGCACGGCGGTTGCCGGACTGCCCGTGTCCCGGTAGTCGGCGAAACGGACGCCCTTGACCATCCGCCCGTTCTGAAGGAGCAGTACCGGAATCACGCGCTTTTTCAGCATTCCGGTTCCCACGTGGCAAAGTTGTCGAGAATGCGCATGCCTGCCGGCTGGCTCTTCTCGGGATGGAACTGCAATCCGGCCACGTTCCCCGCCGCCACGCCGGCGACGAACTCGCCGCCGAAGTCGCAGTAAGCCACGGCATCGTTCGCGTCGTCCGGCACGCAATGGTACGAATGAACGAAGTAGAAGTCGACGCCGGTCTTGATTCCCCGGACGAGGGGATGCGGCCGCGTCCGCGTCAGGTTGTTCCAGCCCATGTGGGGCACCTTGTTCGGAGGCGCCGGCTCGAGGCGCACCACGCGCCCGTGCACAAAGCCGAGGCCCGGGGTCGGCCCGTGTTCGTCGCCGCTGTCGAAGAGAAGTTGCATGCCGAGGCAGATGCCCATCAGGGGGCGGCCGGATGCCGCGTACTCCCTCAGCGCGTCGACCCAGCCGCGATCGGCCAACGAGAGCATCGCCGCCCGGAACGAGCCCACGCCCGGCAGGACGAGACGGTCGCAGCCGGCAAGGGCCGACGCATCCTCGCAAATCCGCGCATCATGGCCGAGGTGGTCGAAGGCATTGCGCACGGACGCCAAGTTGCCGACGCCGTAGTCGACGATTCCGATCATTCTTTCGGGCGATTGTCTTCGCGATACCACTGGCTTGCGTCCCAGGCTTCCTTGGCCGGCGGAATGTCGGCGAAGTCCGGACGGTGGGGCGGAATCACCATGCGGCCGACGATCAGGTTGAACTCCTCCTCGCTGAGTCCGAGATATTCGAGGAACACCTGGAGCGAAGCGGGCTTGCGTCCGTCGAACTCGCGGTCCATCCGCGCGGCCTCGTCGGGCGTCATGCGCCCGGCGCGCACGTGGAAGGCGTTGATTTGGGCGACGCGGCTGTAGCCGCGCTTGAGGAACTTGATGTAGTCCCGCGTACCCTGCATGAAGCACTCGATCTTCTCGCCGTGCTCATTGATCTCGCGCGGCACTCCCTCGATCTCGTCGACTTTCCAGCCAAGCTCGCGCTTGATGAGTTCCGTGTTCTTGACGTAATCCCACGGGATGAAGCTGCCGAGGGGCACGGAACAGTAGCGCAACTCCTTCAGGGCTTTCACGTCTGGAAAGGTATAAGGGATGAGGTCGCGCATGTCCACCGGATCATCGGGCCTGTCGATCATGCCGTGCATGTCCTCCGCCGTGATGCCGAGCGTGCGCAGCATGTTGAACTTCTTGTCGTCCTCGTACTCGATCTCGTCGTTCAGGTAATCGTAGTACGCGGTAAGCTCCGACTGGGGCTCACCCCAGAAGACTAGGGGCACCCGGTACAGCAAGGCCACTCGGATCGGGTAGGAATAGATGCCGGTGTGGCAGTGCCAGCAGAAGTCGGTCTTGCGGACGAAGGATTCGAGCATCAGGCGCTTGACGATCTTCCAGTTGGGCGTGAACTCGAGGACGTCCACTCCGAGCTTCTTGAAGGTGCGTTGATTGTTCTCCTCCACAACCTGCCGCATGAAGCCGTGGTTGAAGCGGACCACCAGGGGCTTCAGCTTGTACTCCTTCATGAGGTAGTACAACTGGAAGGTGCTGTCCTTGCCGCCCGAGAACGGAACGATGCAATCGTAGTCGCTCTTGCCGCGGTACCTCTCGATCAGGCGGTCGAGCAGACGCTTGCGTTCGTCCCAGTCGATCGCCTGCTGCTTGTGCTCGGCACCACGGCAGATGTTGCAGACGCCCTGAGCGTCGAACTCGATGGTCTCGTAAGTCTCCGGCAGGTTGCACTTGACGCACCGCCGCAGCAAGGGTTTCTGTTCCATGGTGGATGCTTTCGTCATGATTCTGAAGTTAATATCTCCGCCGCCCTGTCGTAGTCGCTCGGCCTGCCGACGTCCAGCCAGGGCTCGTGCATCGGATACACGACGGTTCGTGCACCGCGGGCGCGCAGCGTTTCGAACAGCGCGGGCATGTCGCAACGCTCGCCGCGCGTCACCTGCTGCAACGCCTCCGGCGAGAGGGCGTACACCCCGGCATTCACGTGGGAGCGGTGGACGGGCTTTTCCTCGAATCCCGTAATCCGGATGCCCTGGGTCCTTACGACGCCGAACGGATGCTGCCACTCATAGAGCCGCACGGCCATGGTGGCGGCCGCTTCGTTGCGGACATGGAAATCGAGCAGTTCTCCGTAACTGATGTCGGTGAGAACGTCTCCGTTGGTGACGACGATGGACTCGGCGGATTCCGGCCGCAGCAGTCCCAGCGCTCCGGCGGTGCCAAGGGGTTCTTCTTCCTCGAGGTACTCGATGGCAATTTCCCAACGGCTCCCGTCGCCGAAGTAGTCCCTGATCATGTCGCCCAGGTACCGGATTGCCAGGACGAAGCGCGAGAACCCGTCCGCCCGCGCGCGCTCGATGATGTGCTCGAGCATGGGCTTGCCGGCCACCGGCAGGAGGGGCTTCGGGCACGTCTCCGTGTGCGGTTGCAGTCGCGTGCCGAGGCCACCCGCCATGATGACCATCCGGTTTTGCCGTTCGGTAGGCTGCCCCATTGCGTCCCACTGGTGCAACCCGACCACATGCCGCTTCTCGTCGACGACCGGAATCTGGTGGATGCGGTTCGCCAGCATCAACTGCGCCACGGTCTCGCCCCGCATCCCCGGCGGCACGACCAGCGGCTCCCGATAGATGATGGACTCGATTCCGCTGTCGACGGTCAATCCGCGCAACAGGCCCCGCCGGATGTCGCCGTCGGTGATGGTACCCACCAGTTCGCCCGACTCGGCGACGACGATCACGATCTGCAAGGCCGCGTCGTTGAGGCAGCGGATTGCATCCCGGATGCAGGCACCGGCCGGCAGCAAGGCTTCGCGCCAGTTGGAAACAGGATTGCTCACGGCTTTCCTCGCGACCTCAAGTGAAATTCAAATCTGCGAACGCCTTCCCTCGCAGATTGCACAGGGGAACATTCTCCAGCGTTTCGACGATCTTCTCGGCGGCGCCGCCCTCTCCGTAGGGGCTGACCGCGCCCGCGAGGCGCGCCTGAAAGTCGGAGGAATACAGGCGATCCAGCGCGGCGACGATCGCCGACTCTTCCGCCGGACAGTCAATGACGCTCGCCGCCTTGAGCCGCCCACGCTGGCGGTCGCCAATGTTGATGGTTCCCTTGCGGAAGGTCGGCACCTCCAGCAGTCCGCTGGAGGAATTGCCGACGACGCCGTCTACGAACTGAAGACAGGAGAGGTAATTGATCTGGCCGAGGGAAGGAACGGCCCGGCAATGCGGTCTCGCCGCAACATAGGCCTCGATCATCCGGATGATCGTGCCGTTGTCATTGTCGGCGTTGGGATAGGTGAAGATCAGCCGCGTCTCCGGCTGCCGCGACAGGGCGGCAAGCAGGGCAGCCATCTGCTCTTCCGCAGTCGCTCGCGCCAGCGTCTCCGGGTGGAGGGTAACCAGCAGATTTCGCGCACCAAAGGAAAAACCGATGGTGCGTTCCAACTCCTCCCTGGCGAGCAGACGCGCCTGCCGGACCGCATCGACGCCCAGGCCGCCAACGACGAATATCCGCTCCGGCGACTCGCCCAGCTGCATGACGCGCCGGCGGTACTCGTCGGCGGCGACGAAGTGGAGGTGCGAGAGCTTCGTCACCGCATGACGGATAGCGTCGTCGTAAGCGCCCTCAGTCTTTTCTCCGCCGTGAATGTGCGCGACGGGAATGCGGAAAACGGTCGCCGCGCCGGCCGCCGCCAGAATCTCGAACCGATCGCCGAGCAGAACGAGGACATCCGGCCTGAGCTCGGCAAACGCATCGGCCAGTCCGGCCAGTTCAAGCCCCATCGACTTGACGATGCCTTGCGGGGTGTCGGAACCGAGCCGCATGTCCACCTTCCTGTGGATCGGAAGGCCGTCCGCCTCGATCTCCCGATGTGTCATCCCGAACTCCGGCGCCAGGTGGGAACCTGTCACTATCGTCTGCAGTTCGAGTTGCTCGGATGCCTTGACCCCGGCCATCACCCATTTCAGCAGACCGTACTCTGCCCGCGACCCCGTGACCACGCAGACCCGGCGTTTCATAGCTCGATCAATTCATCGGCAGCGTAGTTGCGCCGGGCAATCCGGCCCATCGCGTCGTCCCACCTCATTGGCGACACGCCCGTGCCGGGGCGCTTCACGGCCAGATTCTCGGCGGAGAACGGCTCCCCGGCGCGGATATCCCTCGCGGCAACAAGCGACTTCCTTGCAACTCGCGCGTTCTCCAGTTCCCCCGCCTTGGGGCTCTTGTTGCCATCCCCCAGCGCGACCTCGATGTTGCGGATCGCCGTGATCATTGCACGCAGCTCGTCGGGCTCCAGACTCGCGCGGTGATCCGGCCCAACCTGGTCCCGGTCGAGCGTAAAGTGCTTTTCGATAACCGTCGCACCCAGCGCGACGGCAGCCACCGGCACCTCAATGCCGCGAGTATGGTCGGAGTAGCCCACTGCCACGCCAAAGGCATCGCGCAGTGCCGTCATCGCCCGCAGGTTGACGTCCTCCATGGGGGTCGGATATTCGGTCGTGCAGTGCAGCAGCGTGATTTCGGACCGTGGTAGACCGGCGTTTTCCAAGACCGTCATCGCGTTCCCGACCTCGGACATCGTCGCCATGCCCGTAGACATCAGCACCGGCTTGCCCTGGCTGCCGACGTGGCGCAAATAGGGCAGGTTCGTGATATCTCCCGAGGGAATCTTGAGCAGGGGCACGCCCAGGTCAATCACAAAATCGACGCTTTCGACGTCGAAAGCCGTGGATAGAAACCCGATTCGAAGCTCAGCGCAGCGGGCGACCAACGCACGATGCGCCGCCGGATCCAACTCCAGCCGGCGCAGCATGTTGAGTTGCGATTCAACGCTGCCGGTGGCCGCGTGCTGGTAGGCGGCTTTGCTCGCGGTAACCGTCGCCAGCCGCACAGCGGAAAATGTCTGGAACTTGACGAAGTCAGCACCCGCCTCTACGGCTGCCTCCACAAGGCGCATCGCCAGAGTGAGGTCGCCGTTGTGGTTGACGCCGGCTTCGGCAACAACGGTCGTTGTCATGGCCTCATTGTTTGGCGGCCACGATGTTCAACCGCGGACCAAGGAGCGGACCCAGGGCGCCGTCGAAACGGGTCGGCAGCAGGCGCCCGATCAGCTTGATCTGCTTCAATGAGGCTCCGGTCTTGCGGACGGCGACGCGATCGAATCGAGAAAACAGCTTCTTGCACTCGCCTACCGTGTAAGTCGTGGTGCACGGGTTCTTGCGGCCCTCCGTCTCCCAAGCCTTCTCGCCCATCGATAGCATTAGCCGCATCTGCATGAACATGATCGACCACGTGGCATAGAGCATGACATACGCCGTACCGCCCGGTTTGAGCACGCGATATATCTCGCTCACGGACTCGGCCACATCGGGCGAATGATGTAAGACGCCGCTGGAATATACAATGTCGACCGACGATGACTCCAAGGGAATGAACCTCGCATCGGCTTGCACCCCGACTCCCTGCCCACCTGTCTTCAGGATCAGATACTCTGCTGCTTGGGCAGCCGGAGCCGTGATGTCCATCGCAATGCAATTGGCGCCGGACAAAGACAGCAGCAATGCTTCCGTTCCAGCCCCCGCGCCGATGTTTAGAACGACTTTGTCCCTTAGCGACGCATCGAGCGGAAGGTCGTTGGCTAGCAGCGAGTCATGCTGCCGTTGCCACTCGATATCTGACCGTGCCCACGTCCTGAGGTCTTCTGAACTAGACGAGAAGAGGAAAGCATGCTCCGGCTCCGCGAGACGCTTCTCCCAGCCCTTGCCCCAGAAATCGATTATCCGTTCAGCGGCGGCAAACTCCTCATCTGAACCATAGAGACCTCGGCAAATGAACGAGCGCACCCCACCGACCATGCCGTAGGTTTGCCCGCAGGCGGGGCACTCTTGGCCGGCCAAGCCCCGGTGGCAAACCGGGCAGGCCAACTTTATGCCTTTCCCGATCACGCCCGCCCCATGCACTAGCGCTTCTCCAGAAGGAACCAGGTCACATCGCCGATGGGAAACGTATTATCGCGATGGTACACAAATCCGTAATCGACCAAACGCAAGTCGGAGTGTCTGTCCAGCATTTCGCCGGCAAAGTCCCTCTTGAACAGGCGCTCCGCGTGGCCCCGGTATTCGATGGTCGCAGGTGTCGGATTGTAGTACTCTGCAATGCAGATATAGCGCCGGCTCGCCTGATACAGGCGATCATAGACGTCCGGCAGCGCCTCGGGGTTGATGTGGATGAGGACGGTCTTGATCAGGACCAGATCCCGCTGGTAATCGGGTTCAAACCGGAGAATGGACTCTTGATAGACGTTGTGAATTTCCGGATTGCCCTTGAGGGCCTCGATCGCGGTCGGATTCAATTCAATGGCCGAGAGTTCCGCGCGAGGTAGCAAGCGACGGTAGGCCCGCAGATTCAGGCCGATGTTGGCGCCGAACTCGATGACTGACTGGACCCCCGCGGTGCTTCTCAATATTTGGGCATGCAGAGCCGTATAGGCAGCGAGGATGTTTTCGCCGTCCACCCGCTTGGCGTATTCATCGCCGAACTGACCGGCCCAGAAGGCCTCTTGCGGCGTCTTGAACTGCGTCACTTTCTCTTCTCCCGTAAAATTTGGTGTCGGCAGTCTAGTGAGACCGCCGGAGGGGTGTAAGCCACGGCCGCAACTCGGCCAGCAAATTCGACCGATACGCGTCGAACGAGGAAAAACGATAGCCAACGCAGTCAACAAACCGGCCCATCGCGCTCCGATGAGTTGAGCGCACCGGGCCATTCTCTCGATCCATGAGCCAACCTGTTATTTTGTCATAGGCTTCCGCCCCCGTTGACACCATTTCCGGGACTTTCTCGAGCGGCAGATAAATCGACGGCGTTCCCATGAAGTCGATGAAAAGTGCCGTACCGCCACGCGAGGCCACGTCGCAGGCGGAAGTCGAGATCGAGGTCACGAAGATATCTGTCGGCCCGACGAAGTCGAAAAGATCGAATTCGCCGCTGGTCAGGCGGATCTTTGCGTAAGGGGCCAATTGGTCCTCATAGAAAGTCCGGTACTTAAGTTCGGGGGGGACAGGTTTTCGCCGGACGAGCACCCGCACTCCCGGCAAAAGGGAGAGCCGGCCGGCCAGCCCCAGCAGTCGGCGTTCGCTACTCAGGGTCTCGTCGCAGATTCCCGGCGTGAGAACAGTGACGAGCCGATCGCTTCCCTTGAACGCCAGAAGGTCCTCGAGCCGCTCCTGATGAGCCTCCTCCAAATCGGCAAGCGGCCGATGCGCATCGTAGGAGCCGGTTCTGGGGAACCGACCGGTCAGCGCCCGCTTCCTCCCGTACAACTCTTCCGCATGAGGTCCCGGAGCGCAGAAGACGTCATAGTTCAGCTTCCATTCGGCCGGATACTGCTGATAGGTAACATAGCTGTTCTTGGGCACGTAGATGGATACGGAGCCCTCCGCCCGAAGATATTCATTACGGATACTTCGTGCGAGCGTAAGGTGTTCAAAGGTGACGAGCACGTTCCCAGGCCCCTCCGGGGCGAGTGCTCTTCCCTTGCACAGCAGATCGAAAACCACGAACGGCATTTCGCCATATCGCATGAGGCGACCCGCTGTCAGAAACGCGGTGACCATATAGCGGGGAAGAATCGCCGCCAGTCTGAGCCAGCGGCGAGCCGACAGGCCGGCGATCCTCAGACTTCCCGCGCTCGACACCTGCGTCACGAAGGCTGCAGCGTAGTGAGGCTCGACTACGTAGAGGATCTCCTTGTCGCGGCCGAAGAGGGCCTCGAACATTTGCTGCGTTGTCGAGTCGTCGACGACACAAATCAACTGGTCTCGTTGGGCACGCTGCCGCCGCATGCCGCGCGCGTGGGCGACAAGCAGCGCCGGCAACAGGGCGAGCCCCCCCCAGAACCGCAACCACGCGCCGCGACGGAGCCGCAGGATGATCCGGTCCTTCCGATGGGCGAGGACGTCCAGATACGGTTCGGCAAAGACGGCCTCGCAAATCAGGTCGTGGCGCTCCTCCGGGTGCTCGGCTGCATACCGCAAAACGGTCTCGAGGAACAGATACTTGGCGTACAGAAATTCAAAGTGATACTTCTCGACGATCAGCCCGAAGTTGATACCCAGAGCGCCATCGAGCCCGGCGGCCCACGAAATGCAGCCAGCACACTCTACGGAAGCCTCGGCATTGGCGTAGGCGGCCGAGCGAACTCCCGCGGCGGAGTCCAGGTAGCCGATCTCCAACTTCCGAAGACGCTCGACCGACAGCCCCAGCCGGCCGGCGAGTCGCATGGCTGCGCGGCCAGTGACCGACAGCCTGTTGTAGAAGGCCGGCCGCCCAGCCGCTGCTAACATCAGGAGCCGGAGCCACCCGAGCGTCTCGACGAACCGCATGCTTGGAGGTCAGCCGGTGCGACGGGTAACGACGCCGAAGAATCCAGCGTGATCGAACTCAGGACTTCTGCAGCACATACATGAAGAAAGCGGTCGGCTCCTCTCGCTCGAGATCCGGCTGTAGTTTGAGAAACCCTTCAAACAGTTCAAAGGTCTCGTTTACCCACCGGGACTTCGCAGCCGCCCTGGCTTCCATTTCAAGCGCGTTGGCCATCTGAATCATGAAGGGGCTGAAAGGTCGCAGGCCGATGTCCCACAAACGAACCATGGCGCCGCTGATGTGGTTGCGCCGCACCAGAACTTTCAGCCCCGCCCCGTCGAATATGCGCTCCCATTCCTCGGCCGACTTGGATATCTTGATGTTGTTAGCCAAGCGACCCATATCCAGCAATTGGAGAAATTTCGTGGCGGCGGGCTTCCCTTTCTGGAGGTAGTACTTGTTGTAAAAGGAGTAATCGGCGAGCCTATCGCTGGGTAGGAAAAGAACCAAGCGCCCACCGGGCGCCGTGACGCGCGAAAGTTCCGCCATCACACCGAGGGGATCATTCAGCCAATACACGATGTTCGAGAAGACGGTCCTGAACGCGCCATCATCGAACGGCAGGCGGCCGTTCCCGTCACCGACCACGATCCGTTTGTAAAGGTCAAGGCGCTCGGCCTTTGCCAAGAGGTTCCGCTTGAGATCAAAAGCCACGTCGATCTGGTAGCCGGGCGCCGTCGCCACGACGTCGCAGGAGACTCCGTGAAACTGGTTGTACACGTCATCGCCGGCAAAGAAGCCCGACGTATCCGTGGTCTCGCTAAAGGCATCGTAATGGGGACTAAGTACGCCGCCAGCCCTGAGGAAGGAAATCGCGCCGTCGCCCGCACCAAAGTCCAGAGTCGGCCCCTCGAAGATGACGTCTTCCATTACCTGAAAGTCGCGGGCACGCCAAAGGGCATTCTCGGGCCGCATCCAGTAGTACTCGTAAATTGATCGGTAGTCCACGGTTTCCCCTTTTCTCTCAAGCCCGCGCCCAAGTCACTTGCCCACTACCTGGATGCGTAAGGTGTAATTGCGCACTATAAAGCTCCGACCATCGATCTCGGCCTGTTCCTCGGTAGTCTTACGAGGGAGATAGCATCGGCGACAAACCGCGCTCTCCATGAATCCCCGGCTCTGCTTGTGCAAGGCTCGCACCGCCTCCAGCTTCTCTCCGCGCCAGACCTCCTGAACGCTTTCCCGCCGGATGTCGCCGACGACCTCCTGGTTTTCTTCGTCGTTCGAGCATTTCATCACCAGTCCATCGGCGCCGATGACGAGCCGCTGATACTGCTGGGGACAAGTGAAGTTCTCGAGATACTCTATGTTTCCGTCATTGCCAAGATAGTCGATCAGGGGATTGAAGGCCACTAGGTCGACATAAGGCGAGAAGGTATCGTAATAGCGCTTGGGGTTCTCGCGGATCGCCGGCCAGATACCCTGAACCTTGATCACCGGGCGCCTCAGGCTGTTCTCCCTCTTGTATGCCGAGATGGCTTTGATGTTGGCGAGCATCTCGTCGAACTTCAGCGGCTTGCGGATCCGCTCATAGGTTTCTCCGACACCATCGATCGAGATCGTGATCCAATCAATGCCGGCCGCCGCAATCTCCTTGAAGAATGGCAGCGTCAGCTTGCCGCCATGGGTAAGTGCGGAAACCTCCCTTATGCCATGCTCCTTGGCGTAGCGGATGCAGTCCACGAAGCGTTTGTGCAGGGTGGCCTCTCCACGCAGACTGAGCCGGATCGCCGGCACCTTGCCGCCGATCTCGTCGATGATCTTGGTATACAAGTTCCAGTCCATCCGGGTCGTATTGACCTTGACGGCGAATTCATCCGTGATCGTGTAGCACATCGGGCAATGGAGGTTGCACACCGATGACAGCTCAATGTCGACCAGCAACGGATACTCCGCCACATGCTGTTGCTTGGCATAGTCGCTCCACTTCGCCCGATAGGCGGCGTACTCCGCTTCCCAACCATAGCCCCGGTTGGCCTCGAAGGCCGCCTCCCGCTCGGGCGTGTCCATCGAGTAGTTTCCCTTGTTGATGGGGACATAGCGTTCGTTCATGGCGCATCCTCGGGTTGCCTTGAGGCGGCGAGTTGCACCGCCGCTTCTGCCAACGCCGCAAACCCGTTTGCGGGATCCGGCACGTTGAAAAGAAAATCCACCACCCCGAGAGCCGGTACGAAACTCGCCACCGGCTGGGGATATGGCAGCGTCAGGTAGTGCTGGAACTGAACACCGATGCCCGCACTCCGGAACGACTCCATGTCGAGGTAGTCCTTTCCTTGGCTGCCGGATAGATACGTCGTCGCGCCGACACGCTGGCAAAGGTCAAGCACCAAGTCGCTCTTGCGGCCGTTCACCTGTCCCAACTCGGAAGCGCGAACGATCCGCGTGTCGATGCCGAGCATTCGGTTGAAGGCCATCAGCATCTCCAGGCAAAGGTCCGATAACCGCTGCCACGGGCGCGAGTAGAACGTCTCAAGTTCCGGGGCCACTGTGCGGAACATGGGGGCGCCAGCATAGTTCATGCGCAGAGTGCCCCAGTGTTTTGCCTGCCAGTTCCGGGAGTTATCGATCTCGATGTCCTTGAGGACAGTGGAATATAGCTTGCCGGCCGTTTCGACCGGGACGGTTAGCCATGCCGGGCCGTTGCCGGTGAGCACCCGGTTTCGGTTCTGGAAGCTACCTTTCTGAAACTGGACCGTATCCAGATAGATGAACAGGTCCACCTGCCGGATCCGGTCGAAATATCCGAGCCACGGCAGGTAGGCCGGCTGATGAATGCCGACGATCAAGCGTCCACCTCCGCAGCGTCGATCGGTTCGCCGGCCGCCTTCGCCACCTTCAGGGTGTTTCCGCGAAGCGCATCCCACTCGCCGGCATAGACGCCGCTCGAGGCGCGCTTAAAAACAACGGCCTCCTCAGTCAGCACGGCGCCGACCGGCAGCGCCCGGCGGGCGAGTACCCGTCTGCGCATAATCGCACGGCTGCCGGCCTCTTCGCGTTGCGGCGCCACGACACCGTCGCCGAGCGCTTCTTCAGCGAAGCGGATGTTGTCCACCATCGCGCGCAATTCGCCCGGGTCGAGAGAGAACCAGTGATCGGGTCCTGGCAGATCGTGATTCAGTGTGAAGTGTTTCTCGATGATCGCAACTCCCAGCGTTACCGCCATGGCCGGCGCCACTACGCTCGGAGAGTGGTCGGAGAACCCCCACACGACTCCTGGATAGCGCGCCCGCAAGGCTGGAATTTGGCGAAGATTGAGGTGGCGAGCCTCTGAGGGATAAAGGGAAACGCAATGGAGGACGGCAAGGCCGCCAACCGCGAGTGGGCGGACAACCTCTAGGACGCGGTCAACCTCAGCCAAGTCCGCCATTCCCTTCGAGAGGATCAGCGGCAGGCCCGTGTTCGCGAAGTGTCGCAAGTTGACCAGATGATCGAAGTCGTCCGATCCGACCTTGATCCCCTGCAATCCCAGTTCGAGCATCAGCGAAAGGTTGGCGGGATCCTGGACGGTGGTGAGGAACATGATCCCTTGGGTTCGGCAGTAGGCCATGAGTTCCGCCCACTCGTCGCGCGAAAACTCAAGCCGTTTGAACATCTCGAACTCGCTTTCGGTGACGGTTCGTCCCTGACTGCGATACGTGAAGGTCTTGTTCCGGTCGGCGCAAAAATCCTCGGCGGTGAACGTTTGGAACTTGATGCAATCCGCTCCGGCCTCGCTGGCGGCCGCGACCAGCTCCTTCGCGAGGTGAAGGTCGCCGTTGTGGTTGGCACCCGCCTCGGCCATGACGAAGACAGGTTGTCCTGCGCCGACCAAGCGGTCACCGATGCGAATGACGGCCTCGGGCTCCTTCGCGGTCAAACCTTGTTCAGTAGTCGTCTTCACTTTGGAACGGGCTCCTATGCCTCTATCAGGGACGCCAGCCCCGCGACAATCCGGTCGGCACCCGGGGCCGGAAACATCCGCCTCCCGGCGGCCGCCAGACGGGTGCTGATTCGATCGTCGCGCAACCGTCGGATTGCCTCGCGAACCTGGTCCGACGTAAGTTCGCCCTCCCCGCCCAGCGACACGGCGGCGCCTGCCTCAACCATAGCGGACTGTAGCCGCCGCTGATGCTCTTCGATGGCCATTACGGCCATCGCTATGCCGGCGGCGGCAAATTCATAGCAGGTCGTTCCGCCGGCGCTAATAGCCAAGTGGCAAGCAGCGGCGAGCGGCACCAATGTGGGCGGCGACCGATGAATAGTCGAGTCGAACTTGACCCTTCCGCAAGCGGCTATGACGGCCTCCGGATCCGGATGGGCAGGGCCGATGCACAGGTGCACCGGCAGGTCGTCGATGCACGTAGCCAAGACGTCGACCAACCAAGAGGTTCGATCGTTCGGATCCTCCCCGCCGAGGGAGACGAGAACCCCACGGCGTTGCTGCCCCGAAACGGAAAAGTAATCAGGACGGACGGTATTGAACGCCGGCCCAAGTAGGAGGAGGCGGTCGGCCGGGTAGTCATGGGGCCTGACCCATGGATTGTTGTTGATGACGGCATCGCAGGGCAGGTTGCGGGCAACCTCGTCGTCGAAGCAGACCACCGGACAACGGGAACGGCAGGCAGCTATGTACGCCTCAGTGGCTTCCTTGCTGTCGACAACGACGAGGGCGGTTTGCGAGGAGAGCCAGTTTGTCGGGTCGTCGTGGCAGACATCGGCGCCGACTTCGGTGAATGGGAGGTTTGCGGCAACCACGCGACCCGCGATTGCCTTTGGCGCTTTCAACACCAACCGTGGCTCCAGTCCGGCAGCCCGAATCGCCATCGCCAACGTCATGCAGCGCGAGAGGTGACCGAGGCCGTGCTTAGCGCCAGCGTCGCAGCGCAAGACGACCTCCCGGTGGGACGCTATCATCGCATCCCCGGTTCCCGGAAGTCGTCGCCGCGGATACTTGGGGGTTCCCTACGCATGCGGCACCACGCGCCTGACCGTCTGGAACGCCTCGGCATGGCGCAGGCCAGCCTGCATGCCCCGATAGCGGGCCAGGGTGCGCAAGCCTTCTTCGCTCCTAGGAAAGGGGTACGCCCCCCCTTCAGTCGCAGCATAGCAATCGAAGGCGGCCACCTTGGCGTCGATATCCATGTCGATGTCTATGAAGCAATCCGGCTGGAAGACGTCTATAAACCGCCATTCGGTCGAACTAGGTATCTCGAAGCTCATCACCGTTCGAACCCGACTACCGGGCACGGGACGCGTAGCGGCCAATACAGCGTCGAAGGTATGACGGTGGTCCGAGTTCGCGTCGCGGCCGAAATGGGTGATGACGGCATCAGGTTTGAAGTCGGCGATTTCGATCTCGATGGTCTTGCCAATGTCGATGATGGGCTGGGTATCAAACCGACCGCAGGGCAGATCGCCAAAGCGAAACTCGTCCACACCGAGAGCGGCAAGGGCGCGTTCCGCGAATCGGCGCCGTTGCGTAATAGCAGCAACCGCTTCGGAAGAGGCGATCTGGCCCAAGGGAAAGCGACAACTGGATCCTTCCCCAAGTACGAGAACACGAACCCACCCTCCTTCCCGCAGAGTCCGACGGATGGTGCCGCCACAGCCCAAGACTTCGTCATCCGGGTGAGCGGCAACGACCAAGACCTTTTCAAGCGAAACGGCAGTCGTCATCATCAATCTCCGTAATCCTCTGCCACTATGCGGATCTCATCCCCGACCGTGGGAAGGCTGCAACCGAACGCCTCCGCAAACCGGTCCACCTGCATAGTCATGTCCAGGGGGCGCTTCGCCTTGAGGTCGACATCGGCGACGCTGCCGATGCTCACGGCAGTGGAATCCAGCCCGAGCAAAGTCGCCAGTCGCAGACCGAAATCAGCCTTGCTGACCCCCCCACGTGCCCCAAGGTTGAAGACTCCCGGAATCCTACGCTCGGCCGCCAGCTCGACGAAACGGCAAAGCGACGACACATGGAGCGGCGAAAAGAACACGTCCCCGAATAGCGTGATGGGGCGACGTTCCCGCAACGCGCCGACTATCCAATCACTCAAGCTGGCGCGGCCGGCGACGCCGCTTCTGCCGACAAAATTCGTGCGCAGGATTGTACCGCCAGCCGCCGCCGCGACCAGTTCTCCCACGTACTTGGTGATCCCATAGACGTTGGCCGGGGACACGCAGTCCTCTCGGTGCGGTCCTGGCCCGCCATACACTTGGTCCGTGGAGATGTGCACGAGATGACTACAGGGACGCCCACCCAGCCCACGGACGATCGTCTCGACCACCCCGACGTTTGCCGCAAACGCGTGCCCGGGCACAGCCTCGCATGCGTCGACATCGGTGGCGGCTGCCAGGTTGATGATTGCGTCAGGCGCCAAGTCCACCACCAGCCTCGCGAATGCTTCCGCGTCGGCAAGGTCGCACGATATCTCGGCGCCCGCGCCTCGTCCATGGCGGAAGACTTCATGGCCCGACTCGCGCAGGAACATGGAAAGTGGCGTGCCCAGGAACCCATAGGCCCCCGTGATGAGACACCGCATCAGGATGCGCCCGCCAATGACGGCAACATCAACTCGGCGCGACGCCAATCGTCATCGGTGTCTATGTCGACGAACCGCCATGCTGGCACGACCATGCCGATGCCGGCCGTGTGCATCCGCTTCCGGGCAACCCAGGCGCTTGTCTTGCCCCAGTAGAACTGCCCGGCATCATGATAAGTCTTCTCGAGCTCCTGGGTCCTCATCATCTCGCACTCAGGAAAAACGAACTGCATGCGCCCTTCTGGCGTGCGGCGCATCGCCCGAAAGGTCGGGTGGGGATATTCGACTACCGGATAGACGAAGTCGACGCCCGTCACCTCCAGCTCGCGGCAGGCATCTTTGAGATCGGAAGGCCGCAAGAATGGCGTGCATGGATAGATGCAGCACGCGTACTCAGCTTCGCATCCGAAGCGCGCAAGCTCCTCGATCGCATGGGCAATGACGGGCACGGTCCCAGCTTGGTCGTTCGCCAGCTCCTCTGGACGGACGAAGGGCACCTCGCCGCCAGCCTGCTTAGCAAGCGCGGCGATCTCCGCGTCGTCCGTGGAGACGACCACGTGGTCGAAGAGCCCCGCCTCCTGCGCGGTCATGATCGCCCTCACGACCATCGGGATGCCACAGAATTCGCGCAGATTCTTGCGCGGGATGCGCTTGCTCCCTCCGCGCGCCGGGATGACCGCAATCTTCATTTCAGCAAAATCCGGCGATACGGTTGAACTCCCTCAATTCTTCGATCGAGAGGAACTCGCCGTTGGTCCCCGAGTTGTACTCAAATCCCTGCTCGACGTACCGCCCTTCCTCGCCGAGCTGGTTGGGCGTAAATTCGTTGGAACGGTTGTGGAACCTGATGGCGGGCATCATCACGTAGTGGTCGTCGAACTCCAGCGTCAAGTGCGAGTCGTCGGCAGGGCACATGATTTCGTGTATCTTTTCTCCGGGCCTGATGCCGATTACCTTTTGAGGCAGATGGGGCGCCATCGCCGTCGCCAGGTCCGTGATGCGGACCGACGGCAGCTTAGGCACAAAGATCTCTCCACCGCGCATACGGTCGAAGTTCGTGAGCACGAAATCGACTCCCTGTTGCAACGTAATCCAGAATCGGGTCATGCGGGCATCCGTGATCGGCAGGTGGTCAGCCCCCTCCTGAACCAGCTTCTGGAAGAATGGCACGACGGAACCGCGCGAGCCGACGACGTTGCCGTATCGCACCACGGCGAACTTCGTCTGGCCGCCAGCCATATTGTTGGCCGCTACGAACAGCTTGTCTGAGGCGAGCTTAGTCGCGCCGTAAAGATTGATGGGATTGGCGGCCTTGTCGGTCGACAGGGCGATCACCCGGTCGACATTCCCCGCCAAAGCCGCCTTGATGACATTCTCAGCGCCGTGAATGTTCGTCTTGATGCACTCCATGGGGTTGTACTCCGCCGCCGGTACCTGCTTGAGGGCAGCCGCGTGAATGACGACATCCACCCCCTTCATGGCCATGGTGAGGCGGTCACAATCGCGAACGTCGCCGATGAAGTAGCGGATGCAGTCGTACTCGTTGGCGGAGAACTCCTGGGCCATCTCGAACTGCTTAAGTTCGTCGCGTGAATAGACGATTAGCTTCCTCGGCTTGTACCGGGCCAGGATTGTCCGCACATACTGCTTGCCGAACGAGCCCGTCCCTCCCGTAATCAAGATAGATTTGTTGTCGAACACTGCATCGTTACCTTTTGGAATTGGTCGCCATAGCCGGAAGAGAGTCGTTTTCCCGGTAGGACGAGCCGTTGGTTTCACGGATTATCTTGTCGAGATTCCCTTGTCGCGGATTGCGCGGACGCCATGCGGACCCCGAGGACGATCGCCGCAGGTCCGGCATCGACGACCGCCCCTTGCTCGATGTGAAACAGCCAGTCGCACTGCTCCACAGTGGCAAGCCTGTGGGCGACGATGATGACGGTCTTGTCACGTAGCGCGCGCACGGCGTCCATGATCTTCGCTTCTGTCGCCACATCGAGGGAACTCGTCGCCTCGTCGAGAACGAGAATGGCCGGGTCATGGTAGAGGGCCCTGGCGATGCCTATCCTCTGGCGCTGGCCACCGGAAAGGTTGACGCCGCGCTCGCCTACGGACGTATCGAGACCCGACGGCAGCCCGCGCGCAAAATCTTCGAGTTGCGCCGCCCGCAATGCGCTCCAGACGCGCTCATCGTCTATGTGCGAAGCGGCCAAACCAAAGGCCACGTTCCGCCGCAGACTGTCGTCCGTCAGGAACACCGACTGCGGAACGTAGCCGATCTGGTCCTGCCACATCCGCAAATTCAGGTGGATCGGCTTGCCGTCGACAGTGACAGTGCCGCTTCCGGGGGCCAATAGCCCGAGCAGAACATCGACCAGCGTACTCTTGCCGGCACCGCTGCCGCCGATAATGCCGACGGACGTGCCGCGAGAAATTTCAAGGCTGATCCCGCACAGCGCCGACCGTTCGGCCGCCGGATAAGTGTAGCTCAAACCTTCCAGCCGGATGGTTTTCCGGAAGGCAAGAGCATCTGCGTCTGTATCAGCACGGCCCGGGATCTCGGGGAGCGCACGCAATTCGCCGTCGAGGTTCTCGATCGCTGGCAAGGAAAAGCGGAAATTCTGCGCAGCGATCAGCATTCGGTTCACCGACGGAATGATGCGGAAAGCGGCGGCAGCGAATACCCCGAGCGTGGGCAAGATGGACTCGACCGGCTTGTTCTGGCCCAAGAGGATAAAGACCAAGGCGGCGAGACCGACGATGGCGAGGAGTTCCAGCCAAAGCCGCGGCAGCGCCTGCAATGTCGTCTGGCGTTGCCCGACCCGGGCACTACCAAGATTGTGTGCGTCGTACTCGCACAGGAAATCCTCTGTGCGCCCCAGCAGTTGCACCTCCTTGATGCCACCCAATCCTTGCTGAATATGCTGGATTCGCTTGGCCTCGTGGTGCTGGCGCTCGGCGCCCCAGCGCACGAGGTAGTTCCCCGAGAGGCGATGAAATCCCCAGGCAGCCCCGGCTAAAGCTGCTCCGACCGCCAATGCACCGAAGGGCTCTACATAGAGCAGCAGGGCCAGGATGCCGAGCAGGACAAGTAGCTCCGTCAGAAGCAGCAGGGCCTGTTGGGCAACCGTAGTGACGTCGGCCACCTGCCCGATGGCATTTCTGATCAGTTCGGCCGAGTTGCGTTGCAGATGGAACGCGTAAGGCTGACGCAGATAGCCACCGAACAACGCCCGCGAAAGGTGGGCCTGCAATTGGTAGACAAAATGAGCCTGATACCAGGCGAGCACGGCAAGGAAGGCCGCCTTAGTGACATAGACCGCGACCAAGCCGGCCATCCCCCCCGCGACGAGCGTCGCGTGCGAAGGGTTGCCCATCCGGACAATCCATGGCGCCAGCCACGGATACTTCGCACCGACGTCGGCCTGCGCCATCAGGGCCAGGGCCGGGATCACCAGACCTATGCCAAGCGTCTCGAAAAGCATACCGATGACCATCAATCCGAGAAGGAGGGTCGCTTGGCGCCGCTGGCCCGCAGTCAGAAGACGGAACAGTTTTCTTGCCGCTGTATTCAATCCAGTTCCTCTTGTCGCCTCGCACCGGTGGGGGCGCGAACCGAAAGGGCCAGCCCTGACAACTGCGGCGTAACCCAAGCGACGATCCGTTAGAGCGCGTACATCTCCGTCTTGTAGTCTGCCAGAACACCGGGCCGAGCGAACCACTCGATGGTCTCCTGCAGGCCGCGGCGGAACCCCTCGAGCCCGCCGTAGGCCGGCGCCCAGCCAAGCAGTTCCTTTGCCTTCTCGTTGGAGGCCCACAGCCGTTCGACCTCGCTTTTCTCAGGGCGCAGGCGTTGTTCGTCCGTGACGATCTCGATATCGACCCCCATGAGATCGGCAATCGCCAAAGCCGCATCGCCGATGGAAATCTCGAAGTTGCTGCCGATGTTGGTGACCGTCCCGACCCCCCGGTCGCTGGCCAAGGCGGCAACGAACCCTGCGACGGTGTCAGCAACGTAGCTGAAGTCACGGGTAGGAGACACGGCGCCGAGCTTGATCTGTCGCCGGCCGCTCATAATCTGGGTAATGATGGTGGGTAGAACGGCGCGTGCTGATTGCCGCGGCCCATATGTGTTGAACGGGCGCAGGACGGCAACCGGCGTTCCGAACGACGCATGAAACGACAAAGCAATCTGGTCAGCGCCTATCTTGCTGGCCGAATAGGGCGATTGCCCCTGCAACGGGTGTTGTTCCGTAATCGGGACGAACTGAGCGGTGCCATAGACCTCGCTGGTCGACGTGTGAACTATCCGTCCGACGCCGAGGTCCCGAGCTGCTTGGACAACGTTCAACGTGCCGCGAATGTTGGTGTCGACGTAGGTGTCCGGCGAGTGATATGAGTATGGAATCGCAATAAGCGCTGCCAAGTGCAGGACGGCATCACATCCCTTGAGGGCCGTGCGCACACCGTTTGGATCCCTTACATCGCCGAGAAAGACTTCGAAATGTCCCCGAATGTCCCCATGGCAGTGATCCAGCCAGCCCCAGGAATTGAACGAGTTGTAAAGAACGAATGCACGCACGTCGTGACCTGCTCGTACCAGCGTCTCGGTAAGGTGGGAGCCGATGAACCCCTCGGCACCGGTGACAAGAATTTTCATGGATCGTCTCGGCTTCGTTCCAGCCCGGCCCGTCACGCCGGACGATAGTGATTGCGGTACCACTCGACGAAACGGCGGATGCCCTCCTCGATCGGCGTCCGAGGGGCGAAACCTACCAGATCGTGCAGTGTCGTGATGTCTGCGCAGGTCGCCTGCACGTCCCCCGCTTGCATGGGCAGAAAGTTCTTTTTTGCGGTAATGCCCAACGCCTGCTCCAGAACCTCGATGTAGGCCATCAGACTCACCGACCGGTTGTTGCCGATGTTAGCGATGCGCCACGGCGCCCAGCTCGTGGCCGGATCCGGGCAGGCGAGATCGAATGCCGGGTTTTCCTGCGTTGGCGCATCAAGGACCCGGGCGACGCCTTCCACGATGTCGTCAATGTAGGTGAAGTCTCTGATCATCCGGCCTTCGTTGAAGACGTCGATGGGCTCTCCTGCGAGCATCGCCTTAGTGAAAAGAAACAGCGCCATGTCGGGCCGTCCCCACGGGCCATAAACGGTAAAAAATCGCAATCCGGTCGTCGGCAGGCCAAACAGGTGGCTGTAGCTATGTGCCATCGACTCATTAGCCTTCTTGGTCGCCGCATACAGGCTCACGGGATGGTCGACATTGTCGTGTTCTGAGAACGGCGCTCGGGTGTTGCCGCCGTATACGCTCGAACTGCTCGCGTAGACAAGATGCCGGCAGCCGATTGCGCGGCACCCCTCCAGCACGTTGCCGAAGCCGACAAGGTTGCTGTCGACATAGGCACGCGGATTCTTCAGGGAGTAGCGAACGCCGGCCTGAGCCGCGAGGTTCACTACGTGCGACGGGGCTTCTCTGCGGAAAAGCCCCGCCATGCCATCCGAGTCGACGATATCCATCTCAACAAAGGTGAACCCCGGATATTTGGCAAGACGCTCCAGCCGGGACTTCTTCAGCGCAACGTCGTAATAGTCATTGAGGTTGTCGACGCCGATGACGGCATCTCCAGCCGTCAGCAGGCGTTCGCAGAGATGCATCCCGATAAAACCAGCGCAGCCGGTCACCAACGTTTTCTTCATGCGCTCAGTCTCGGACGACGGGAAATGGGATCGGCTGGTCGGCAGAGGCTGAACGTCAGGCGGTTCCGCTTTTCCGGGCCAGCATTTTCGCATACTTGGCAAAGGTATTGCCGCATCCAATCAGGATGTGCACCAGCCCTGGCACGCCGTCCATGAAGCCAAGGCGGACGAAATAGAACTTCACAAAGCGCAGCAACGGAGAAAGCACAAGCCGGGCGGCCGAGACGCTCCTGCCGCGGGCGAACGCATCCTGAGCAGCCAGCGTAGTGTAGCGGTTTTGCTTCGCCAAGTAGCTTTCCAAGGTCTCTGCAGTTTCGTGGTATAGGTCCCCGGCCAAAGTACCCGGCCGACCGTTTGCAACGACCACTTTTTCATGAACCAGATCCTCAGACCAGCCTGCGTGGCGGCGATCGAAAAGCCGCAAGCTCCAATCGGGATAGCCTTCGCCGTGGCGGAGGTAGCGTCCCATGAACCGGTTGCAGCGAGGGAAACGGAACGCTGACGCCGTCGGCGCCATCAGGGCTTGCTCGATACTCGCCCGCAAGGGGTCGCTGACACGCTCGTCCGCATCGACGCACAGCACCCAGTCATGCTTCGCCTGCTCGACCGCAAACTGCTTCTGCGGTCCGAAGCCTCGCCATTCGGACTGAATGACACGAGCGCCATGACGCTCGGCGAGTTCGCCCGTGCCATCGGTGCTGCCCGAATCCACGACGACGATCTCGTCGCAGAACGCCACCGAGCGCAGGCAGGCTTCGAGCTGCGGGGAGGCGTTGAGCGTGATGATGACGACGGAAAGCGGTTGCCGGGCGGCGGACATCGGGCGGTTATAATTTCGCGAGGGGTGCCATTGTAAGGTCTGGCGCCGCTTTCCGGCCATGCGCATCCTTCTCGTCAAGACTTCGTCGCTCGGCGACGTCATCCACAATCTGCCCGTCGCCGCCGATCTGGCGCGCCGGCTTTCAGGCTTGACGCTAGATTGGGTGGTCGAAGAGGGCTTTGCCGAACTGCCGCGGCTGCATCCTGCGGTGCGGCGCGTCCTCCCGGTTGCCGTCCGTCGCTGGCGTCGGCAACTCCTCTCGGGGGCGACATGGGCCGAGATGCGCCGGTTCAAGGCGGATCTCGCGGCTGAAACCTACGATGTGGTTCTCGATACCCAGGGGCTCCTCAAGAGCGCCCTCATCACCGCCCAGGCGCGCCTCGCGCCCGGCGGCGTGCGCTGCGGCTTCGGTCGCGCTTCGGCGCGGGAGCCGATCGCCAGCCGTTTCTACGATCGCTGTTTCGAAATCCCGCGCGACCTGCACGCGGTGGAGCGCAACCGCCGCCTTGCGGCCGCGGCGTTCGGCTACTCGATCGACGACTTGCCGCTCGACTACGGCATTCATGCAGACCCGCTGCGTGCGGACTGGTTGCCGCACCAGGAGTATGCGGTTCTGCTGACCGCCACCTCGAGCGCCGACAAGCTGTGGCCGGAGCCCGACTGGCGCGGGCTGGGTTCGGCACTCATCGCGACCGGGCTCAACTGCGTTCTGCCCGGCGGCAGCGCGCCGGAGCGCGAGCGCGCGCAACGGCTGGCGACGGGCCTCGGCCGCGCGGTCGCGGCACCGCCGATGGGCCTTGCCGACGTGGCGAAGCTGCTGGCCGGAGCGCGGCTCGTCGTCGGCGTGGACACCGGGCTCGTTCATCTTGCGGCCGCGCTCGGACGGCCGACCGTGGGCATTTACTGCGCCTCCGACCCGACGCTGACCGGCGTACTCGCCGGTGGCCACGCCGTCAATCTCGGGGCCATGGGCTGCCCGCCTTCCGCTGCCGCCGTCGTCGAGGCGGCGCTGAGCCTGATCGGCTGATGGCCCGCCTCGCTTACACGCTGGTCGTGCTGGCCCTGTTGCCCTGGGCGCTCCTGCACCTGCTGTGGCGCGCGCGCCGGCAGCCCGCCTACCTCGAGCACTGGGGCGAACGCTTCGGCCGCTTCCCGCAGCGCAATCCGGCGGGGCCGCTGATCTGGCTCCATGCCGTCTCGGTCGGCGAGACGCGCGCCGCGCAGCCGCTCGTGGCGGCGTTGCGCGCACGCCATCCCGGACACCGCATCCTGATCACCCACATGACCCCGACCGGGCGCGAGACGTCCGAGGCGATCTTCGGCGACACGGTCGAGCGCTGCTACCTGCCCTACGACACGCCGTGGGCGATGCGGCGCTTCCTACGGTGCTTTCGCCCGGTCGTCGGCGTGATCATGGAAACCGAACTCTGGCCGAACCTGATCGCCGCGTGCCGGGCCGCGGACATTCCGCTGCTGCTGGTCAATGCCCGGCTTTCCGATCGCTCGGCGCGCCGCTACGCGCGCTTTTCCCGG
>Ga0209066_10000368_pt1 | contig 67009 bp, 48 predicted proteins | sample All_14_2_FD_187198 | JGI IMG/M metagenome (GOLD analysis project Ga0209066, IMG submission 187198) | Freshwater microbial communities in response to fracking from Pennsylvania, USA - Allegheny Zone_MetaG_DW_15 (SPAdes) (version 2) ...
TCCTCGCGCCGCTGCTGACCCGTCATTTCCTGCAGAAAAGTGCGCGCGAACTGGGAGTCGAACCCAAGCGCCTGTCGGAAGCCGCGCTCAAGTATCTGTGCGGGCTGGATTTTCAGGGCAACGTCCGGCAACTGGAGAATCTCTGCCACTGGCTGACGGTGATGGCGCCCGGTCAGCAGGTCGAGATTGGCGACCTGCCGAGCGAGCTTCGCGAAGCACCGCCGCAGTTGCTGGCAGGTGACTGGGAAAAGGCGCTGGAGGGTGAAGTGGATCGCCTGCTGGCACGCGGCGTACCCGATGTGCATGGATTGCTGTCGCAGGGCTTCGAGCGCATCCTGATTTCGCGTGCGCTGGCGCATACCGGCGGTCGTCGCATCGAAGCCGCTCAGGCGCTGGGTATCGGCCGCAACACCATCACGCGGAAAATCGCTGATCTCGGGATCGACGGCGGCAAGGAGGCGGCGGGAGAGTAGAATCTCTCCATGCCCCTGATAGACCCTGTCTTGCTCAAGACCCGGCTGGGAACCCTGGCCGGGCGTTTCGATGTGGATGCCCTTGAGGCTTGTGACTCGACCAGCAGTGAACTGCTGCGCCGGGCGGATCTTGGCGCGCCTGCCGGGACCGTGGTGGTTGCCGACAGCCAGCATGCCGGACGGGGTCGCCGCGGTCGGCAATGGTCGTCGTCGGCCGGTGCCAGCCTGACCTTTTCCCTGCTGTGGCGGAGCGCTGGCAGCGCGGCGGCGCTGGGCGGTCTGTCGCTGGCCGTCGGTACCGCCGTTGCGCAAGCGCTGGAGTCCCTCGGTGCCGAAGGCGTCCGGCTGAAATGGCCGAATGATGTGCTGCTCGAATCCGGCGGCGAGTTTGCCAAGCTGGCCGGCATCCTGATCGAACTGGCCGGCGACCGGCGCAGTACTCAGGTGTGCATCGGCATCGGCCTCAACCTGCAGCAACCTGTTGGTGAATTTCCCCAGCCGGTGGCCGGGCTGGCGCAGGCAATGCCGGCCCCGGTCGAGCGCCATGCGGTACTGGCGGCGATGCTGGTGGCGCTGATCCGCGTGCTCGACCGTTTTGCGGTCGACGGCTTCGCCGGCCTGAAAAGCGAATGGGAAGCGCGGAACGCCTGGCAGGACCGCCCGGTGTGCCTGCTTGCCGACGGCGAGCCGACGCGTTACGGCATCTGTCGCGGCGTCGATGGCGACGGTGCCCTGCTGTTGGAAACCGCCACCGGCATCGAGCGCGTTCTGGCCGGTGATCTCAGCCTGCGTGCCGCATGATTCTGTGCATCGACAGCGGCAACAGCCGCATCAAATACGGTTTGTGGAAGGATGGCGGCTGGCTGGCGAGCGGGGCCTTCGCCCACGCCGAAAGTGCCGAACTGGGACGGCTGGCGGAATCCTGGCCGCTGCCGGAGCGCATCATGCTGGCTAACGTCGCCGGCCCGCAGGCGGAAGCGCGGATTCGCCAAGGACTGGCGGACTGGTCAGCACGTCTCGAGGTCGTGCACAGTTCGGTCGCGGCCTGTGGCGTCGTCAATCATTACCGTAATCCCGGTCGCCTCGGGGTCGATCGCTGGTGTGCCCTGATCGGCGCACGCAGTCTTGTCCCCGGTGCCTTGCTGGTGGTCATGGCGGGGACTGCGACGACCATCGATACACTGGATGCCGCCGGTGATTTTCTCGGTGGCTTCATCCTGCCGGGCCAGCATCTGATGCTCTCGGCGCTGGCCCGCGACACCGCCGGCCTGCCTTTTGCCGACGGCCATCACGCCATCTGGCCGCAAGCGACCGAAGATGCCATCGTCAGTGGTGCCATCGAGGCGCAGACCGGGGCGATCGAACGAGCCTGGGCCCGTCTGCCTGACGGCGAGCGTCATTGCCTGCTATCCGGGGGCAACGCCGCACTGCTCGCCCAGCATCTTGTCATACCCGCCTCGCAGGCGGACAATCTACCTCTGCTCGGACTGAAGGAAATGGCCCGGGAAACCCGTAGAGAAACCTGACCCACCATGGAAATTCTTCCAGTAGCCGAGTTGAAGATCGGCATGTTCGTCGTCGAGCCGGACTGTCCGTGGACAGAGTTTTCCTTCGCCTTGCAGGGTTTTGTCATTTCCACGCCGGAACAGGTCGATATCTTTCAGCGCAAGTGCCGTTTTGTGCAGATCGACCGCTCGCGCTCGCTCAACGAGCATTACGCAGAACCCAAGGCACGTATTGATCGTCCTTTGCTTTCATCGCTTTCGCTGTCCTCTCGTGAACCGGAAGATCGGGGGGGCGTGCGTCTGCAACCGGTATTTTCGGCTGAACAGGTGGCTCGGCAGAAGCGGCGCCGGCGTTTCCTCGATTTTCTGCATGGACAGGATGGGGACGAGCATGTGCAGGCGCTCAGTCGCGAGCTGAGTTATATCGAGCCACGTTATGACTCACTGCTGCAATCCTTGCAGCAAACCTTCAGACAGGTAACTGCTGAACTGCATGTCGACTTCGGTAATGTGCGCGAAGGTGTCCGGGATCTTGCCGGTAGCCTGCAACGCAATCCCGATGCCGTGATGTGGTTGCTGCGTCTGAAAAGTCTCGATCAGTACAGTTTTGATCATGCCATGGACGTTACTGTCCATGCCTTGCTGCTTGGAGAGCATATCGGCTGGCGTGGGCAGCGTCTGCTCGAACTGGGGATGGCTGGATTGTTGCAGGATATAGGTAAAACACAGGTGCCCCAGGCATTGCTGGCCAAGACTGATCCGTTGACGCTGGAAGAGCAGTACCTTGTCCGTTCTCATGTCGCGAGTTCACTGGAGATTCTGATGAGTCAGCCAGGGCTTTCTCCTGAAGTGCTGCAGATCGTTTCACGCCATCACGAGCGTTGGGATGGGAGTGGTTACCCGCAGGGCTTGCAGTTTGAAAAAATTGGTCTGGCTGGTGAAATCAGTGGTCTGGTTGATTCTTTTTGCGCGATGTTGCGCAATAAACCTTACAGGAATGCAGTGGGGCATCAGCAAGCGCTGGAAGAGCTGTTCAAAATGCGTGACAGGCAGTTCAATCCGGTTCTGATGGAGCAGTTCGTCCAGTGTGTGGGGCTTTACCCGATTGGTACGCTGGTCGAGTTGAATAGCGGCGAAGTTGGCGTGGTCGTTCAGCAGAATCGCGTGCAGCGTTCGCGTCCGAGGGTGTTGCTGATGCTTGACCAGGACAAGGTGCAGGTGAAGCACTATCAGGTATTTGATCTGCGCAACCCGTCGCTTGCCTCAGTGCGCATCGCGCGAGCCTTGCCAAGCGACGCTTATGGATTGTTGGCCAATGACTATTACCTCGGATGATTCGGAAAGCTATATCGACTTCGTCTCCTTTGAGCTGAGTGCGGAAGACCTGGCCTCATTGCAGGGCTTGGCCGATATCTGGGGGATGGCTGTCAGGGAGGCCAGACCGGTAGTGGTGAATGATCCGTTGTTGCATGATTTTCTTGAGCTGACGGAAAGCTTGCCACTGTCTCTGGATGACCTTGATTGGCAACAGCACTGGGTACGTGCGTGGCATGGATTGCTGGGTCGAGGCTTTTCCCAAGTAGAAATCCTTCGCATGTTTTTTTCGTTTGTGGCTCGTTGCGAGGAAGAGCTGATTGGTGAGCGCGAGGCGGTCGGGCGCATCGTTCTCGTGCTTTTTTCCTGTCTGCGTCGCGCAGTTATCGCTGCGGTCAGTTGTGCGATAGAGCTTGGCGAAGAAGCGCGTATGGAAGTCGCTGGGTTGCCAGGAGAACTGGCGGCTTTGCGCTGTTTGCGTGATTTTTTGTTGGCTGACCGCCAGGTCGGGGTGTTGTCAATTTCCTTGGTCAACCGTGATTCGTTTGCCTATGTTGCGGCGAGTGATTTGCAGCGATTGCCAGCGATGCTGGCTACTCGCATTGCCGATCGCCTGCGACCGGAGGACAAGGTTTTTGCCGGGCGAGAAGGCGAGTGGCTGGTTGTGCTGCCTGATGTCCATGCGATGGCGCAACCGACGCTGGCTGCTGCCCATATCGAGCAAATGTTCGGGGAGCCGGTACGCCTGTTCAGCGGACGGAGCATCATGGTGCATGCCACCATTGGTGCAGCGATGCTTCCCGAGCACGCACTCGACGCGGAAAATGCGCTGCACAGTGCCCGTCTGGCTCGCTGGGAAGCTGGCAGCAAGCGCCAGTCGTTCGCCTGGTTCGATCCTGGACTGAGTGCTGACTGGCAGCAGCGCTACCATCAGGTTGAGGCGTTGCACCAGGCTTTGCAGCAGGAAAAGCTGGCGCTTCATTTGCAACCTCAGGTGGAACTGGAGAGTGGTCGTTGTGTCGGGGCGGAATTGCTGTTGCGCTGGCGGGGTGGCGACGGAGCTTGGATGGCGCCGCCGACGATCATCGAGATGATCGAGGAAAACGGCTGGCGAACGACTTACACCGACTGGCTGATGCGTGCCGCCATGCGCGTGGCCAGCGAACTCGATGCAGTCGGGATTGATGTTGGTTTGTCATTCAATCTGACGGTTGCAGATATGGTCGACGATGATCTGCCGGAGTTGTTGGCTCAGCGCTTGACGACCTGGCAGATTCCTGGGGAGCGTTTTACGCTCGAGTTGACCGAATCGGCATTGATGGTCGATCGGGAAAAGGGCCTGGCAATCATGAATCGTCTGCGGCAGTTGGGATGCCGGCTGGCGCTGGACGATTTTGGTACCGGTTATTCCTCGCTCAGCTACCTGGTCAGTCTGCCGATCAACGAAATCAAGATTGACCGTTCCTTTGTCATGGCCATGTTCGACTCTGCCGACAGTTTGCGCGTGGTCAGTACCATCATCGATCTGACCCGTGATCTCGGCATGCAACCGTTGGCCGAAGGCGTCGAGAACGAAATTCAACGCAGACAGTTGCTGACGCTTGGCTGTGAAGTGGCTCAAGGTTATCTTTACGCCAAGCCGATGCCACTCGACGAATTCATCACGTGGTACCGAATGCAGGAATCCATCCAGTAACCCGTTGCCCGGAGAAACAGATGTCGCTCACTGGTTTTATCAAGAAGCAGTTCATCGATGTCCTGGAGTGGACCGAGTCGGATGACAGTCTGCTGGCCTGGCGCTATCCCATGCTGGGTAACGAGATACAGAACGGTGCCAGTTTGACCGTACGCGAGTCGCAAATGGCTGTCTTCGTAAACGAAGGTGTCATTGCCGATGTCTTCGGCCCGGGGCGTTATCGCCTGACGACCGCCACGTTGCCGCTGCTGACCAATCTGAAGCACTGGGACAAGCTCTTTGCCTCGCCGTTCAAGAGCGACGTCCATTTTTTCTCGACGCGTTTGCAGCTCGACCGGAAATGGGGAACGTCGACGCCGGTCGTCATTCGCGACAAGGAATTCGGCGCGGTGCGCCTGCGCGCCTACGGTATCTACGGCTATCACCTGGTCGATCCGGCGATTTTCTATCGCCGGATTTCCGGCAGCCGTGACAGTTATGCCGGCGAAGAGCTCGAAGGGCAGTTGCGCAACAGCCTGATCGCCGGCCTGGGCAATCTCTTTGCCGAATCCGGCATTCCCTTCATCGACTTGGCGGCGAATCAGGACCAGCTGGGCCTTGCCATGCGCGACCGGGCGGCGCCGATGTTCGCCGAGCTGGGGCTGCAACTGGACTCGGTCATCGTGCAGAATTTCTCGCTGCCCGACGAGTTGCAGAAAGTGCTGGACCAGAAGATCGGCATGAACATGGTCGGCGACCTGCAGCGCTACACGCAGTTCCAGGCGGCCAGCAGCATTCCGGATGCGGCGCGCAACGAAGGCGGGCTGGCAGCGATGGGTGCTGGCGTCGGCCTGGGGCAGGTGCTCGGTCAGTCGATGGCGACGGCGCTGGCACCGGCTGCCATCGTGGGGGCTGACGATGTTGTCGCGACGCTGGAAAAACTGCACGCGCTGGTCGGCAAGGGCATTCTTTCCCAGGCCGAGTTCGACGCCAAGAAAGCGGAATTGCTGAAAAAGCTCGTTTAAACCCGGTTGACCGCAGGATTATTGCGTCCGCGCTCAGTCGCCGCCGCAACCTCCGCCATCACCGCCACCGTCGCTGCCGGAATCGCCGGCGCAGCCGCTGCTGCAACCGATATGGCTGGCACAGAAACCGCTGTTGCTTGACCCGCCTGCGCGGCCAGCCAAGCAGTCCAGCTGGTACACGAAGCCACCGGCAATGCCCAGCGCGGCGTCCAGTGCGAACAGGCGCGGCAGGCGCGCCGGCTGTTTCGGGTCGATCCCCTCGTGGGCACAGGCCAGCCGCCAGCTGCGCTTGATGCCGTCGCTGGCGACCCGCGGCGAAGACATCGCCTCGGCCGGCGTATGGTGCAGGAAACGACCGAAGGCGCGCTGGCAGAAAGCCTGGTAATTGCGGGTGAACAGGATGAACTCGTGCCAGGCATCGTCGACCGCCTGCGAAGGCATGGCAACCATCTTCCGGCCGGCGCTGTTGCAGATCAGGAAATAGTCGCGCAGGCCTTCGAATACCTCGCGACGTTGCTGCTCATCCAGTTCCGGTCGACGTGACGCCAGCCGCCGGTCAAGCCGCTCCTGCAGCGGGAAGTCCTCGATGAAGCGGGCGCGGCCGGCCTGCAGCCATTTGCGCCAGGCAAGCCAGAGCCCGAACAGCAGGACAGCAAGCAGGACGAACTTCATTAGCGCACGTCGAAGCAGAGATACTTCACTTCGAGGTATTCCTCGATGCCGTACTTCGAGCCCTCGCGACCGATGCCGGATTGCTTGATGCCGCCGAAAGGCGCGACTTCGTTCGAAATCATGCCGGTATTGACGCCGACCATGCCGTATTCCAGCGCTTCGCCGACCCGCCAGCTGCGGCCGATGTCGCGCGTGAAGAAATAAGCGGCCAGACCGAACTCGGTATCGTTGGCCATCGCCACGGCTTGCGCCTCGGTTTCGAAGCGGAACAGCGGGGCCAGCGGGCCGAAGGTTTCTTCGCGGGCGACCTGCATGTTGGTGGTTACGTCGGCCAGAACGGTCGGCTGGAAGAAGTTGCCGCCGCGCGCGTGGCGGGCGCCACCGCACAGCACGCGGGCGCCCTTGGCGAGCGCGTCGGCGACATGGGCTTCGACCTTGGCCAGGCCGGCGGCGTTGATCAGCGGTCCCTGGACGACGCCGGCTTCGCTGCCTGGGCCGACTTTCAGTTCGGCGCTGCGGGCGGCGAGGCGGGCGGCGAATTCCTCGTAGATCCCGGATTGCACCAGGAAGCGGTTGGCGCAGACGCAGGTCTGGCCGGTGTTGCGGTATTTTGCCGCGATTGCGCCGTCGACCGCAGCATCAATGTCGGCGTCGTCGAAAACGATGAACGGCGCGTTGCCGCCCAGTTCCAGCGACAGCTTCTTGATCGTCGGCGCGCATTGCGCCATCAGCAGGCGGCCGACTGCGGTCGACCCGGTAAACGACAGCTTTCTGACGATCGGGCTGGCGCACAGCTCGCCGCCGATTTCCGCCGGATTGCCAGTGACGACGTTGAACACGCCGGCCGGGAAGCCGGCTTTTTCCGCCAGTACGGCCAGCGCCAGCGCAGTCAGCGGTGTCGATTCGGCCGGCTTGACGACGACCGTGCAGCCGGCAGCAAGCGCCGGAGCGACCTTGCGCGTGATCATCGCCAGCGGGAAGTTCCACGGCGTGATCGCCGCACAGACACCGATCGGCTGCTTGACCACCAGCAGGCGGGTGCTCGATGCCGGGCTGGGGATGCTTTCACCGTAGGTGCGCTTGGCTTCCTCGGCGAACCACTCGACGAAGGAAGCGCCGTAGATCGCCTCGCCTTTGGCCTCGGCCAGCGGCTTGCCGCCCTCGGCGGTGATCAGTTGCGCCAGATCGTCGGCGTTGTCGAGAATCAGCTGGTTCCAGTTTTGCAGCAACTGGGCGCGGCGCCGCGCCGTCAGTGCCCGCCACGCCGGCAAGGCGGCATTGGCGGCGGCGATCGCGCGCTGCGTCTCGGCCGCGCCGCAGCGGGGAACCTCGGCGATGCGCTGGCCATTGGCCGGGTCCACCACGGTCAGTGTCTGGCCGTTGTCGGCAGCGACCCATTTTCCGTCAATCAGGTTGGTCGACCGCAGAAGTTCACTATTTTGCAAGTTCATGGGCTTGAAAAATCCTGTAAAAACGTTAAGTTATAAGTACTTTCAAGAAACGGCCTTAACTGATGCGCTTTTCCTTGTCCTGCGTTTTCCTGTTCTCGGTGCTGCTTGCCGGCTGCGGCAGTCCGCTGCCGCGCGGTACTGCGGAGCGGGGAACTATAACCCAGGCGCCGCGGGCGGTCAGCGGGCACGCGACGGAGGTCGTCATGTATGCGATGTCGCTGATCGACACCGGCTACCGCTTCGGCGGCAAGAACCCGGAAGCGGGTCTGGACTGCAGCGGCATGGTCAGCTACATCTTCGATCAGGCCGCCGGTTTGAAGGTTCAGGGCAGCGCCGCCGACATCGCCCGGCGCGGCCGGCCGATCGGCCGGCACGAATTGCGCCCGGGCGATCTGGTCTTTTTCAACACGATGAACCGGCCGTTCTCGCATGTCGGCATCTACATCGGCAACGATCGCTTCGTCCACGCGCCATCGACCAACGGCCGCGTGCGCATCGAACAGATGGGCAGCCGCTACTTCGCCCAGCGCTACGAAGCGGCGCGTACGCTGCTCGATTGAGTATCGCCAACATGAGCGCTCACCATGGACGCAAGCCACCTCATGGGAGTAGAATTCGCTCCTTTCCGCCCGTAGCTCAGCTGGATAGAGTACTGCCCTCCGAAGGCAGGGGTCGTGCGTTCGAATCGCGCCGGGCGGGCCATGAATATTCAACGGGCCGGAAGCGTGTCGCTTCCGGCCCGTTTCCGTTTTCAGTTCCGGATTTCTCAAGCCTTGGGAAGCGATGACATGGACAAGACTCAAGCCTTCCAGCTGATAGCCCGGGATGTGGTCGAGGGGCATATCGATTTCCCGACCAACGTTCAGGTCTCGCTCCGTCTGAGGGATGCCCTTTCCGATCCGGATTGTCACGTGGACAAGGCGGCCCGTCTGGTTGAGGCCGAACCCTTGCTGGCTGCGCGGATCGTCGCTCTGGCCAATTCGGTGGCCTACAATCCTTATGCAAGGGAAATCAGTGATCTGCGCTCGGCGATTTCCCGGCTGGGTTTTGCCGCGCTGCGCAGCCTGAGCATGGCGCTGGTTGCCCGTCAGATGGCCGGTGGCGCGCTGCCGGTCGCCTGCCAGGCGATTGCCGATCAACTCTGGCAGCATACGGCCCATGTTGCTGCACTTTCCCGCGTCATTGCCCGCCGGGTGACCGGTGTTGATCCCGAAGCCGCGCTGTTTGCCGGCCTGATGCACGAGGTGGCCGGGTTCTACCTGCTGGCAAAAAGTCCTGCTTACCCCGGGTTGCTTGATGGCGACTTTGCCGAGTGGATAGAAGTGGGCGAGCGCCAGGTTGGTGAACCTTTGTTGCAGGCGTTGGCAATTCCCGAGAACGTCCTGGCGGCCATCGAGGTCTACTGGGATGGCTACCTCGGCATGCCGCCGGCGGGGCTGGGCGATACCCTGCTGCTGGCAGAGCAGTTGTCGCCTGTGTCGTCGCCGCTGCACCGGATCGGGTTGGGCAACAAGTTTCCCGGCATCGATGCGGAAATCGAGGTGCTGGTTGGCGAGGCGCTGCTTACGGAAATTCTCGCCGAGTCACAGGGTGAGGTTGCCTCGCTTTATGCCGCCCTGTGCTTCTAGCGCTAGGCCGAGGTAAAATAGTTAACATTGTCTCTACTCATTTATGGGTATGATTGACGCCTGTCTCTGCAGTTTCCGTGCCTGCCAGGCATCCTGAGGCTGCTGTCGTTACTGATATAACCGAGTCGAAAATGAAAACAATATTTCTTGTGGATGATTCAGCGACCATTCTGCTCAGCATATCCAACATTCTTGCGAAAGCCGGCTACGCAACCGAAAAGGCGGCGAGCGGCGAAGAGGCGATGAAGAAGTTTCAGGCCGGCGTGAAGGTGGATCTGCTGATTACCGATCTCAACATGCCCGGCATCAACGGCATTGAGCTGATCAAGCAGGTACGCAAATTGCCGGCGTACAAGTTCATGCCGATCCTGTTCCTGACGACGGAGTCGCAGCAGTCGCGCAAACTGGAAGCAAAGGCGGCTGGTGCGTCCGGCTGGATCGTCAAGCCTGCCACCGCGGATGAACTGTTGAATACGATCAAGCTGGTTCTGCGCTGAGGGGCAGACAATGCCGATAAACAGCCTGCACCGGCGTGGCCTCCTCGTGGCGATGGTTGTGGCCATCGCAACCTTCGCCATCGTCTATGGCCTGAACGGGTGGTTCCACCAGGACTTCCTGCCTTCGCTGGGGCTGCCATCGCCGATGGGCGACGCGGTTGGCTCCGTGCTGATCGTCATGGTGGCCTATTTTGCTCAGCGCATGGTCTCGCTGGCTTTTTACCGCGATGTGATGTTCGGCTTGTCGAGCGAGCAGGAGCAGGTGGCCAGCAAGTTCAGCGATGTCGAATCGGTCAGTGAGGAAGTGGCGCGCGAGCTGATGAATGTCCGCAACTACAACGACGTGCTGCGTAAGCAACTGGACGGCATCGTCCAGGCGACCGAGAGGGCGGCTTACGATATTGCCGAGCGTTTGCAGTCGATCGATGTCGTGGTGTCACGCCTCGACAACTTTGTTGCGGAAACCACGCAGGCATCCAGCGCGCTCGCTGCCAGTTCGGAAACCGATATTCAGGATAACCATGCGCTGATATCACGCATGGAGTCGTATATCCGCAATCGTATTGACGAAGCGACCCGGGATCAGCTGCGCATCGAACAGATCGTGCAGGAGGCCCAGGGCTTGGGCGCGCTGGTCAAGCTGGTCAAGGACATCTCCGGGCAGACGAATCTGCTGGCGTTGAATGCGGCCATCGAAGCGGCCCGTGCCGGCGAGGCCGGTCGCGGCTTTGCCGTCGTTGCTGACGAGGTGCGCAAGCTGTCGACGGAGACCGATACGGCCGTCAGCAAGATCAACGCCGGCATCAACAACGTCGCGGCCTCGATCCGCCAGCAGTTCGAAGACAAGCTGAAAACCAGCAACGTCGAAGCGGAGCGCTCGGCGCTGACCGAGTTTTCCACGCAGCTGGGCAGTTTGGGCGAGGGCTATCAGCAATTGCTCGATCACGACTTGAACGTCCTGAATACTGTACGCGAGGCCAGTTCAGATCTGGCAAAGATGTTCATGGACGTACTGGCAACCGTCCAGTTCCAGGACATCACCCGCCAGCAGATCGAGATTGTTGCCAATGCGCTGCACAAACTCGACGAGCATGCGGACAATCTGGCGCAGCGCATCAAGGCGACCGAAGACGATAATTTTCAGTACGCCCCGCTTTCGGAGCATCTGGATGAGCTGTATGGAAAATATGTCATGGACACGCAGCGCATCAGCCACCAGGAGGCCTTGCACAAGGCTGCCGGCAGTGGCGGTGGCGCGGCAAGCGCCGGACCCAAGATTGAACTGTTCTGAAGGAAGCCGGTATGGGAACCCAAAACCGCCTCGCCATCACGGAAGATCTCACGATCTACCATGCGATGGAACAGAAGGAACGCCTGGTTGCCGCGCTTGAGATGGCGGATGGCCTTGAGCTCGACCTGTCGCAGGTCGGTGAAATCGATACTGCAGGCTTGCAGTTGCTGATCCTCGTCAAACGCGAGGCGGCGCGGCGCGACAAGGCATTGTCCATCGTTGCGCATAGCCCGGCCGTGCGGCAGACGCTGGACTTCTGCAATCTCGCCGCATTCTTCGGCGACCCGGTGGTGATTACGGCCCATGAGCAGCGGTGAGGAATCGGGAAATGGATGAACTGACCAGCGTATTCATACAGGAAGGCCGCGAGCAACTGCAGGCGATGGAAAGCGGTTTGCTCGAACTCGAGCAGCAGCCGGACAATCACGACAACATCAACGGGATATTCCGTGCCGCGCACACCATCAAGGGTGCATCCGGTGTCATCGAGTGCCACTTCATCGAAGCATTCATGCACAAGGTGGAAAATGTGCTCGATCGCCTGCGCAATGGCGAGATTCACGTTACCGGCGATCTGACCGGGTTGTTGTTGCGCAGTTGTGATCATCTCAGCCATCTGATGGATGTGCTGGAAGCCGCTGCCGCCGAACCCCCCGAAGATGTGCGCCATGCCGGCGATGCATTGCAGCTGGAGCTCGCTGCTTATACCGCCGAGGCCGCAGGGGCGTCGGCCGGCAGCATGATCGAGGCGGAAGCCGATGTCGAGGCATCCGGCGGCGGTGTCGTCAATACCGACAGCTGGCACATTTCGGTCCGTTTTGGTCCGCACATGCTGCGTGGTGGCATGGACCCGTTGTCCTTTCTTCGCTACCTTGCTTCGCTGGGCGAAATCCTGGCGCTGGAAACCATTCCCGATGCCATGCCCGGTGCGGCCGAGATGGACCCGGAGTCCTGCTATCTTGGTTTCGAGATACGCCTGCAGACCCGATCGTCCAAGGCCGATATCGAGCGCGTCTTCGATTTCTGCCGCGATGATTGCGAACTGCGCATCCTGGCGCCGAACAGCAAGCTTGCCGAATACGTCAAGCTGATCCGCGAATTGCCCGAGGATGACATGCGTCTCGGCGAGATGCTGGTGCGCTGCGGCGCGCTGACCCAGAGTGAACTGGAAGAAGGGCTGTTTTCGCAGCAGCAGGGCAAGTTGCCCGGCGACGGCGATCCACTTGCCCCGCAACTCGGCGAGATTCTTGTCGACCACAAGGTGGTGCACAAGGAAGTGGTCGAGGCGGCCGTCAGCAAGCAGGCCCAGGTCAACGAGAAGAAGGCCGTCGAGGCACGGCTCATCCGTGTTCAGGCTGACAAGCTTGACCAGTTGATCGATCTGGTTGGCGAACTGGTGATTGCCGGTGCATCGGCCAACCTGCTGGCGCAACGCAGCAAGCAGAGCGAACTGGTCGAGTCGACGTCGATCCTGTCGCGTCTGGTCGAGAACATCCGCGATTCGGCCTTGCAGCTGCGCATGGTTCAGATCGGCGAAACCTTCACCCGCTTCAATCGCGTGGTACGGGATGTTGCCAAGGAACTGGGCAAGGAAATCGACCTGGTGATCACCGGTGCGGAAACCGAACTCGACAAGTCGGTGGTCGAGAAGATCGGCGACCCGCTGATGCATCTGGTACGCAACAGCATGGACCACGGCATCGAGCCGGCCGATGTGCGCGAGTCCCGCGGCAAGCCCCGGCGCGGCACGGTCGAGTTAAATGCCTACCATGACTCCGGCAGCATCGTTATCGAAGTCGTTGACGACGGCGGCGGCCTGCCACGGGACAAGATCCTGCAGAAAGCCATCGACAAGGGACTGGTGCAGCCGACCCAGGTGCTGAGCGACCAGGAAATCATCAACCTGATCTGGGAGCCCGGCTTCTCCACGGCCGAGCAGGTGACAAATCTCTCCGGCCGTGGTGTCGGCATGGATGTCGTCCGCCGCAACATCCAGGGTCTGCGGGGAAGTTGCGAGGTCGCTTCGGTTGAAGGTGCCGGCAGCACATTCACGATCCGTCTGCCGCTGACGCTGGCCATCATCGACGGCTTTCTCGTCGGCGTCGGGCGCTCGTCCTATGTCATTCCGCTGGATATGGTCATCGAATGCATCGAGCTCAAGGAAAACTCGGCCGACCGCGATTTCCTCAACCTGCGCGGCGAGGTCCTGCCCTTTGTCCGGTTGCGCGAGATGTTCGAGGTCGAAGGCGAGCATCCGGCCCGGGAGAATATTGTTGTTGTCCAGTACGCCGGCCAGAAGGCCGGTATCGTCGTCGATCAGTTGCTCGGCGAATTCCAGACGGTGATCAAGCCGCTGTCGAGCATTTTCCGCCACCTGCGCGGGATCGGGGGTTCGACCATCCTGGGGACGGGCGAAGTCGCCCTGATCCTCGATGTGCAGACCCTGGTCCAGCGCAATGTGCGCAAGGAAGAACGTGATATGGCAGCGAACAACGCCGTCGCGCGGTCGACGACCCAGAATTGATTGTTTTCCCAGTGAAATTAAGAGGAGCCTCTTGTGTTGAATAACCTGAAAATCGGAACAAAACTGGGTGTCGGATTTGCGATTACCTTGATTCTTCTCATCGCGATTGCGACAGTCGGCACGCTGCGTCTGCAGTCGCTGAGCAACGATCTCGAATTGATCGTCAATGACCGCAATCCGAAAACCGTGTGGGCGAACGATGTCATCGATGCCCTGAACACGATCGCCCGGGCGATGCGCAACACCTTGCTGGTCAAGACGCCGGAAGAAGTGAATCGCGAAGTCGAGCGCATCGTCGAGCAGCGCAAGATCATTGGCGAGCGTATCGAGCGGATGGAGGCGACTTTCAATACCGAGAAGGGCAAGGCGGCGTTGAAGGGCATTCTTGATTCCCGTGCTGCCTATGTGCCGATGCAGGAACGTTTCATTGAGATGGTCAAGAGCGGTCAGCGCGATCAGGCCATCGAATACATGATGGGTGATATTCGCAAGCAGCAGAATGCATATTTTTCTGCAGTCAATCATCTGGTTGGATTCCTCAACGAACTGACTGCAGCCGAAGGCAAGGCTGCCGTCGAGGCCGCCAGTGCAGCGCGTACCCTGATGGTGAGTCTGGCCGTCCTGGCAGCCCTGCTGACCATTGTTTTTGCCTTCGTCATCACCCGCAGCATCACCCGTCCGGTCAACCAGGTGGTCGATGCCGCGCGCAAGATGGCCGCTGGCGACATGAATTTCACACTGACCAGCGATGCCAAGGACGAAGTCGGCGAAGTGGTCCGTTCTGTGGCGGGGGTCCAGTCCTCCATCGTTGCGCTGATCACCGACGCGAACAAGCTGAGTGCAGCTGCCGTGGCCGGGCAACTGGCCACGCGCGCGGATGCCGGACAGCATCAGGGCGATTACCGGAAGATCGTCGAAGGTGTGAATGGCACGCTGGATGCAGTGATCGGTCCCCTGAACGTGGCTGCGAGCTATGTCGACCGGATCTCGAAGGGCGATATCCCGGCGAAGATCACCGACTCCTACAACGGCGATTTCAATACCATCAAGAACAACCTCAACACCTGCGTCGAAGCGGTTAACAAACTGGTGGCCGATGCCAGCATGCTGTCGGTTGCGGCAGTCGAGGGGCGCTTGTCCACGCGTGCTGATGCAACGCAGCACCAGGGCGATTTCCGGCGGGTTGTCGACGGTGTCAATAACACACTGGATGCGGTGATCGGTCCCTTGAACGTTGCCGCGAGCTATGTCGACCGGATTTCGAAGGGCGACATCCCGACGAAGATCACCGATTCCTACAACGGCGATTTCAATGCCATCAAGAACAACCTGAACACCTGTATCGAAGCGGTCAATGCCCTGGTGGCCGATGCCAACCTGCTGAGCGCTGCGGCAGTCGCCGGCAAGCTCGAAACACGGGCCGATGCCGCCCAGCATCAGGGTGATTTCCGCAAGATCGTGGAAGGCGTCAATGACACGCTGGATGCGGTGGTTTCGCCGATCCAGGATGTCCAGCGCGTAATGGGGGCGATGGAACAGGGCGACATGACGCAGACCATCACCAAGGCCTATCAGGGCGATTTCGCGATACTCAAGGATGCGATCAACAACACCATCGCCAAATTGTCGGAGACGATTGCCCAGATCATCACCGCCGCCGATGCGTTGTCCAATGCTTCCGGCCAGGTTTCGGCAACGGCCCAGTCGCTGAGCCAGGCGTCGTCCGAGCAGGCAGCAAGTGTCGAGGAAACGACGGCCAGCCTGGAGCAGATGACGGCTTCCGTGACGCAGAACACCGAAAATGCCAAGGTCACCGACAACATGGCGACCAAGTCGGCCAAGGAAGCCGGCGAGGGCGGCGAGGCGGTGGTCAAGACGGTCGAGGCGATGAAGTCGATCGCCGACAAGATCGGCATCATCGACGACATCGCTTACCAGACCAATCTGCTGGCGCTCAATGCAGCGATCGAAGCGGCACGGGCGGGCGAGCACGGCAAGGGCTTTGCCGTGGTGGCCGCGGAAGTGCGCAAGCTGGCTGAACGTTCGCAGGTTGCCGCGCAGGAAATCGGCGAACTGGCCGGGTCCAGCGTCAAGATGGCCGAGCGTGCCGGTCACCTGCTCGACGAAATGGTGCCGAGCATCCAGAAGACCTCCGACCTGGTCCAGGAAATTGCTTCAGCCAGCCAGGAACAATCAACCGGCGTTGCCCAGATCAACAACGCGATGGGGCAACTGAACAAGGCCACGCAACAGAATGCCTCGGCCTCCGAGGAGCTGGCGGCGACTGCCGAAGAACTTGGCGGCCAGGCCGGGCAATTGCAGCAGTTGATGGAATTCTTCTCGGTCGAGGAGTCAGTCGGTGGTCGCCACCGTGGTCGTGGCTACAGCCAGCCGGCACCGGTCGCCCGCAGTGCTCCACGCGCTGCGCGTCCAGTGAGCGGGCGCTCCGCCACGGCGCTGATCGACGAGTCGGATTTCGAGAAATTCTGAGCGCGGAGGCGACAAGCATGGGACAGATTGTCCAGAGCCCGGGCGGGTCCCGGGCGCCGGCGACGGTTGCTGCGGTCGACAGCACGCCACAGCAGTATTTGACCTTCACGCTGGGCGGCGAGATGTTTGCCGTCGCCATTCTCAACGTCAAGGAAATCATCGAGTTCGGCACGGTGACCGAGATTCCGATGATGCCGGGCTTCATTCGCGGCGTCATCAACCTGCGCGGTGCAGTGGTGCCGGTCATCGATCTCTCGTGCCGCTTCGGCGGCAAGTCGACCGAGGTGGCGCGGCGGACCTGCATCGTCATCGTCGAGCTTGAGCAGGGCGACCAGAAACACGACATCGGTGTCATGGTCGATGCGGTTTCGGAAGTGCTGGAAATCGCCCGCAGCGAGATCGAGCCGCCGCCCTCCTTCGGGGCCAAGATCCGGACGGATTTCATTTCCGGCATGGGCAAGGTCAATGGCAAATTCGTGATCATCCTCGATGTCGCCCGCGTGCTTTCGGTCGAGGAGATCGCAATGCTGACCCAGGCATCCGACAGCGCCAACGTGGAAGCCGCCTGATGTCATCGCGAGCGTGACGAGGGGGCCGGTACTTCCGGTGCGGATTCGATGACCGATTACGCAACCCTGTCGACGCGCGATATCGAACGCCTGTCGCGCAACATCAAGCCCGGCGAATGGGCCGTCGAGGGCGAGCGGCCGATCTCGACGCTGCTCGGTTCCTGCGTCGCCGTCTGCCTGTACGATGCCGCCCTGCGTCTGGCCGGCATGAATCACTTCATGCTGCCGCAGATGAAGAAGGGCACCCACGCCGACGAAGACGTGCTGCTGGCCGGCGATGCCTGCATGGAGGCCTTGCTCAACGCGATGTTGCAGCGCGGGGCGGCAAAGCACCGGATGCGGGCCAAGGCTTTTGGCGGTGGCGCCGTCATCGACGCGACGGCGCCGGGCATGCTGGCCGTCGGCAAGCGCAATGCCGATTTTGCCCACGAGTGGCTGGAGCGCGAAGGCATCCCCATCGTTGCGTCGGATTTTCTCGGGCCGTGGTCACGCAAGATACTGCTGGTCCCGGCAACCGGCGACGCGTATTGCAAGCGGGTCACTTCCGGGCTGATCAGTCAGGAGTCGCTGCGCCGCGAGGAACTGGCTTATGCCGAATCGCTGCTCAACAAACCGGCCACGGTGGCCAACAAGAAGATCGAACTGTTCTGATGAGCGAATCCGCGATTAGCGACCAGGAATTTGCGCTGTTCCAGCGGCTGATCTACAAGATCGCCGGGATCAACCTTTCCGATGCCAAGAAGGTGCTGCTGGTCGGCCGTCTGCAGAAGCGTCTGCGCTTCCACGGACTCGACAGCTACGCCCGCTACTACCGCCTGCTGGCCAGTGGCGAGCACCCGGAAGAACTGCAGATCATGGTCGACCTGCTGACCACCAACGAAACCTATTTCTTCCGCGAGCCGAAGCACTTCGAGTTCCTGCGCGATGAAGTCCTGCCGGCACGTCGGGGCGGCGCGCCCTTCCGGGTCTGGAGCGCCGCCAGTTCAACCGGCGAGGAGGCCTACACGCTGGCCATGCTGCTGTCCGAGTGCCTGCCCGGTTCACCGTGGGAAATCGTCGGGTCCGACATCAGTACCCAGGTGCTGGAGAAAGCCCGGCGCGGCCATTATCCGATCGAACGCAACGAAGGGATTCCCCAGAAACTGCTGGTCAAGTATTGCCGCAAGGGCGTACGCAGCCAGGCTGGAACCTTCCTGATCAACAGCGAACTGCGGGAGCGCGTCAGTTTTCATCACATCAACCTGACCTTGCCGATCGAGGCCGATATCGGTAAGTTCGACGTCATCTTCCTGCGCAATGTCATGATCTATTTCGACATCGAAACCAAGCGCAAGGTCGTCGAGCATCTGCTGCCACGCTTGCACCCGGGCGGCCATTTCATCATCGGCCACTCGGAAACCCTGAACGGCATCTCGGCCGGCTTGCGCCAGATCCGCCCGACCATTTACCAAAAAGACTGAGCACGATGGCAGACAAAATCAAGGTGATGATTGTCGATGACTCGGCGCTGGTGCGCCAGATCGTTTCGCAGGTTCTCGCGAAGGAACCGGGGATCGAGGTCATTGCCACGGCATCGGACCCGGTCTTTGCCGTCGACAAGTTGCGGGCCTGCTGGCCGGACGTGCTCATCGTCGATATCGAAATGCCGCGGATGGATGGGATCTCCTTCCTGCGCAAGATCATGACCGAGCGGCCGACACCAGTGATCATCTGCTCGTCGCTGGCCGAAAGCGGCGCGCAGGCGACTTTCGACGCGATGGCGGCGGGTGCGGTGACGATCATCACCAAACCCAAGGCCGGCCTGAAGTCCTTCCTCGAAGATGCTTCCAACGACATCGTCCAGGCCGTGCGTGCCGCGGCGCGGGCCAATCTGCGCGCCCTGCCGCGTCCCGGTTCGAATGCTGCGGTCAACGCCCTGAACCGGCCAAAATTGACCGCCGATGCGGTAATTGCCCCCGGCATGCCGACCGCCATGGCCAGGACCACCGAACAACTGATCGCCATCGGCACCTCGACCGGCGGCACGCAGGCGCTGGAAGCCGTGCTGACGCGCCTGCCGGCGACCTGCCTGGGCATCGTCATCGTCCAGCACATGCCGGAGAAGTTCACGGCGATGTTTGCCGAGCGCCTGAACGGCCTGTGCGACATCGAGGTCCGCGAAGCCCGCAACGGCGACCGGGTGATGCCGGGCCGTGCACTGATCGCACCCGGCGGGCGGCACATGATGCTCAAGCGCAGCGGCGCGCAATATCAGGTCGAGGTGGTGGATGGTCCGCTGGTCAACCGGCACAAGCCCTCGGTCGATGTGCTGTTCCGTTCTGTTGCCAAGTTTGCCGGCAGCAACGCGCTCGGCATCATCATGACCGGCATGGGTGACGACGGTGCGCGCGGCCTGAAGGAAATGCACGATGCCGGCGCCCGGACGGTGGCCCAGGACGAAGCCAGTTGCGTCGTTTTCGGCATGCCCAAGGAAGCCATCAAGCTCGGCGCTGCCGATCAGGTCATGCCGCTGGACAAGATTCCCGAAGCAATGATGTCCTACACGCGCTCGGCGCTGTAGCGCTCAGCTCTCGTAGGCCGACAGCGTCACCCCGGCATGCGCCAGGAAGTCGCGCACCGCCTTGATCTCCTGTCGGCCACAGGTGCTGCTGTTGTGCGGGTGATGCAGGACGGTCTCGATGCCGTTGAGGATGACCTTGAAGCGGGCGCCGTGGGCCGGCTGGACGTCGGCACCGAGGTGGTTGAGCAGGGATTCGACTTCGCGCCAGTGAATGTTGGCCGGCGCCGGGTCCTGGAAGATGCTGCGCATCAGGTGGGCATGCTTGTGGCTCATGGCTTTCTCCTGCGGTCAGGATGCAGCCATTCTATGCCTTTTGCGGTCGACGGTCAGGAAACGATGATTTTCAGCAGGGCCAGCAGCAGCAGCGTGTAGCCGGCGGCGATCAGGTCGTCGGCCATGACGCCGAAGCCGTTCTTGACGTGTTCGTCGAAATAACGCGCCGGTTGCGGTTTGGTGATGTCGAAGAAGCGGAACAGCACGAAGGCGGTCAATTGCCACAGCCAGCCGGCCGGTGTCAGCAGCAGCACCAGCCAGAAGGGGACGATCTCGTCCCAGACGATGCTGCCGTGGTCGGGGTCGCCGATGGCCCGGCCGGTGATGTCGATGAACCAGATGCCGGCGAGATAGGCCGCAGCGAACAGGAACAATAACTGACCGTCGTTGAAATACGGGCGGAACAGAACGAAGCTGAGCCAGGCGAACAGCGTGCCGAAGGTGCCGGGGGCGAAAGGCGCCAGGCCGCTGCCGCAACCGCAGGCGAAGAAGTGCGCCGGGTGGGCGAGCAGGAAGCGCAGGCTAGGCGGTTTGCTGGCCAAAGTGATCGTATCCTTGCCGGTCGAAGCTGACGGGTTGGTCGTCGGGGTCGAATACCGTGACCGTGCTGCCGTCGTTCTCGCGCATCTCGCCGATGCACCACAGCGGCAGTTCGAGCTGGGCAGCGATCCGGCCGAGTTGCGTGTGTTGTGCCGCCGAGGCGGTGAACACCAGTTCGTAGTCGTCGCCGCCGGCCAGCTGGCATTCGAGCGCGATGCGCCGGAGTGCGCCATCGTGCTGGTCGCCGCTGCCGGTCAGGTCGCGCAGTTGCGGCAACTGCACCAGGCGCAACGCTGCGCTGCAGCCGGAGCGTTCGCAGATGTGTCCGAGGTCGGCGAGCAGGCCGTCGGAAACATCGATGGCGGCGCTGGCGATGCCGATCAGTGCCTGGCCAAGAGCGACGCGCGGGCGTGGTTTTTCCAGCGCGCCGACGCACAGTCGCGGCCAGGGTTCGGGCAGCTTGACCTGGCCTTGCAGATGGGCCAGCCCGAGGGCAGCCAGCCCGGGGCGGCCGGACACCCAGATTTCATCGCCCGGCCGGGCGCCGTCGCGGCGCAAGGCCTGCCCGGGTTCGACTTCGCCGATGGCGGTGATGCAGACGTTCAGCGGACCGCGCGTGGTGTCGCCGCCGATGACGTCAACACCGAACTCGGCGGCACAGGCGAAGAAGCCGTCGGCGAATTTTGCGATCCAGGCTTCGTCGACCGCAGGCAGCGCCCCGGCCAGCGTCACCCAGCGCGGGCTGGCGCCCATTGCCGCGAGATCGGAGAGATTGACCGCCAGTGCCTTCCAGCCCAGGCGTCCGGGGTCGGTGTCGGGCAGGAAGTGCACGCCGGCGACCAGCATGTCGGTGGTCACCGCCAGTTGCTTGCCCGGCGCTGGCTGGATCAGCGCGCAATCGTCGCCGGGACCGAGCACGGCGGATGGTGTCGGCCGGGCGAAATACTTCGCGATCAGGCCGAACTCGCCGGGCATGCGCTCAGCGTCCCTTGCGCCGGGCGGCGACTTCGGGCGCACGGACAACGGCGGCGATCTTGTCGAGCACGCCGTTGACGTACTTGTGGCCGTCGGTGCCGCCGAAGGCCTTGGTCAGCTCGATGGCTTCGTTGATGATCACGCGGTACGGGGTTTCCGGATGGTTGACCATCTCGAAGGTGCCCATCATCAGCACGCTGGCCTCGACCGGCGACAGTTCGCCGAAGGGGCGGTCGATGTGCGTGCCGATCTGCTCGATCAGGCTGGCCTGCTGGCCGATGACGCCGCGCAGCGTGCCGACGAAGAATTCGCGGTCGGCCTTGGCGAAGCCTTCCATTTCCGGTGCATAGGCTTCGATCGACGCTTCATCGGCACCGCCGACACGCCACTGGTACAGGCCCTGGACGACGAATTCGCGGGCACGGCGACGCGCCGACTTGGGCGGGGCCTTCGGGGTTTGTTCTTGATCGCTCATTGGGCGAGTGCTTTCTGGAGGTTGGCCATTTCGACAGCGGCCTGAGCGCAGTCGGCGCCCTTCGGCTGCATGCGGACTTCGGCTTGTTCGTCGGTATCGCAGGTCAGGATGCCGTTGGCGATGGGAACGCCGGTATGCAGTTGCAGTTCCATGATGGCACGGCAGGCATCGTTGGAGACGACCTCGAAGTGGTAGGTATCGCCGCGAATGACGGCGCCCAGTGCTACCAGTGCGTCAAAGCGGCCGCTCTGGGCCATGCTCTGCAGGATCAGCGGGATCTCCAGTGCGCCGGGGCAGGTGGCGATGGCCATGTCCTCGTCGGCCACGCCAAGGCGCTTCAGTTCTGCGATGCAGGACGAAAGCAGGCCTTCGCACACCGGCAGGTTGAAGCGGCTCATGACGACGCCGATGGCGAGGCCGTTGCCGTCGAGGTTGTTGTCGAATTCGTAAACGTTGTCAAAACGGGACATGAATCAAAGCTCCGCGGGAGAAGTGACGAAACCGGTGACTTCAAGGCCGAAGCCGGTCATGGAGGGCATCTTGCGCGGGCTGGAGAGCAGGCGCATGCGCGAAACGCCGACGTCGCGCAGGATCTGCGCGCCGATGCCGTAGGTGCGCGGGTCCCATTTCTGCTGGACACGCGGTGCATCGCTCTGGCCGGTCAGTCGGCCGAGCAGGGCGGCGCCGTCTTCCGGGCGGTGCATCAGCACGATGACACCGTGGCCATTTGCCGCCAGCGCAGCCTGTGCCTGGTCGATGGAGAAGGATTGCTGCTTGCTGCCGGGGTCGAGGAAGTCGAGCACCGACAAGGGTTCATGCACCCGCACCAGCGTTTCTGCGCCGGCCGGGATGTCGCCCTTGACCAGCGCCAGATGGGTTGCACCGCTGGCGCGGTCGACATAGGCGTGCAGGCAGAAATCGCCGTGAGCGGTGGCGATGGTCTTGCTGGTGACGCGCTCGACCAGCTTTTCCGAGGCCGCGCGGAAATGGATCAGGTCGGCGATGGTGCCGATCTTCAGGCCATGCTGTTTGGAGAATTCGATCAGTTCCGGCAGGCGGGCCATCGTGCCGTCGTCGTTCATGATCTCGCAGATCACCGACGCCGGTTCCAGCCCGGCCATGCCGGCGAGGTCGCAGCCGGCTTCGGTGTGGCCGGCACGGACCAGCACGCCGCCTTCGCGGGCGGTGATCGGGAAGACGTGGCCGGGTTGCACGATGTCGTCGGCGAGCGCATTGCGGGCCACCGCGGTGCGGATGGTGTGGGCGCGGTCAGCGGCGGAAATGCCGGTGGTCACCCCTTCGGCGGCTTCGATCGAGACCGTGAATGCGGTGCCGAACTGGGTGCCGTTGCTGCGGGCCATCTGGCTCAGGCCGAGCTTCTTGCAGCGGGCATCGGTCAGCGTCAGGCAGATCAGGCCGCGGCCGTATCTGGCCATGAAATTGATCGCTTCCGGCGTGACGTGTTCGGCAGCCATGACGAGATCGCCTTCGTTCTCGCGGTCTTCCTCGTCGACCAGCACGACCATGCGGCCGGCCTTGAGTTCGGCGACGATTTCTTCGGTGGAGGCAATGGCGGGATGCGGGGGCATGGGATTCCGGGGTGACGAAAAAGGGCTGCTATTTTCGCAGAAACGCGGGCCGGCAGGGAGATTTTGCTAATTGCGGCAGGGACTTGCGCAGTCTTCAGCGATTCCCGGCCGCCTGATGGTCGGCGATGAATTCGATGATGCGCTCTGCCGGTAATGGCCGACTGTACAGGAAACCCTGCAGCACGTCGCAGCCGAGGCGGGACAGGAAATCGCGCTGGGCCCCGGTTTCCACGCCTTCAGCGACCAGTTCCAGGCCGAGATTGTGGCCGAGGGCGACGGTGGCCGAACAGATGGCGGCGTCGTTGGGGTCGGTCTCGATGTCCTTGACGAAGGAGCGGTCGAGTTTCAGGCGATGGATCGGCAGGTGCTTCAGATAGGCCAGCGAAGAATAGCCGGTACCGAAATCGTCGATGGCCAGCACGATGCCCATGTCGGAAAACTGGTTGAGGATGGACAGCGTCAGATCGGGATTCTGCATCGCTGTGCTTTCGGTGATTTCCAGTTCGAGATCCTGCGGCGTCAGGTCGTAGCAGTCGAGGACGCCGCGCACGAGTTGCGGCAGGTTCTCGTGGCGCAACTGCTGGGCCGAGATGTTGACGGCGACGCGCAGGCCGGCGATGCCGGCATCGCGGAAACGGCGGATGTTGCGGCAGGTTTCCCAGAAGATCCAGTCGCCCAGCGGCTGGATCAGCCCGCTTTCCTCGGCGATCTGGATGAAGCGTGTTGGCGGGATGTCGCCGAGAACCGGATCGGACCAGCGGGCCAGTGCCTCCAGGCCGACGATGGCACCTGTGGCGACGCTGATCTGCGGCTGGAAATGCAGCGAAAACGGCGAATGCCCGGGCGTGATCGAGGCTAGTGCCTGACGCAGTGCGTTTTCCATCTGCAGGCGTTCGCCGGCAGCTTCGTTCATCCGGCTGGCGTAGAACTGGTAGTTGTTCCGGCCGGCATCCTTGGCGTGGTACATCGCCACATCGGAGTTGCGCAGCAGGGTCTCCCGGTCGCGCCCGTCGCCCGGATAGATGCTGATGCCGATGCTCGGCGTGGCGTACAGGCTGTGCGGGCCGATCGAATGGCTTTGCTCGGCCAGGCTGCGTTGAACCTTGCCGGCCAGCGTCGCGACGGTCATCGCGCTGTCGATGTCGGGCAGCACGACGACGAACTCGTCGCCACCGATGCGGGCGACGATATCGCTGGCGCGAACGCATTCCTGCAGACGCCTGGCCACGCTCTGCAGCAATTCGTCGCCCACGTGATGTCCCAGCGTGTCGTTGACCGATTTGAAGTGATCGAGGTCGATCAGCATCAGGGCCACCTGTTTCTGGTCGCGTTCGCAACTGCGGATTGCCAGTTCAAGTTGAGATTCGAAAGCCAGGCGGTTGGGCAGCAGTGTCAGCGGGTCGTGGTACGCCAGGTGCAGCAGTTTCTGCGTGGCTTCGATCCGTTCTCCGATGTCGGTGAAAGTGGCCACGTAATTGCTGACTTCACCTGTGTCGTCGTGTACTGCCGAGACCGTCAGCCAGATCGGGTAGAGGTTGCCGTCCTTGCGGCGGTCCCAGATTTCTCCCGACCATACGCCTTCGTTGTTGATCGCCCGCCACATCGTCGCGTAAAAATCCGGCTCGTTGCGGCCGGAGGCGAACATCCGCGGGTTGCGGCCGACAACTTCATCGGCGGTATAGCCGGAAAGTGCGGAAAAAGCCGCGTTGACCGCAATAATGCAGTTGTCCCGGTCGGTGACCAGGATCGCTTCGCTGCATTGCAGGAAGATGCGATGCAGAACGGCGCCGCCCAGTTTGCCGATCGGCGAAATGCTGGCGGTAGTGTCCGGCATCGCAGCGGCCGTCAGACGTTGAACAGGAAATTGAGCACGTCGCCGTCCTTGACCACGTATTCCTTGCCTTCGGCGCGCATCTTGCCGGCTTCCTTGGCCCCGGCTTCACCCTTGTAGGTGATGTAATCGTCGAAAGCGATGGTCTGGGCGCGGATGAAACCGCGCTCGAAGTCGGTGTGGATGACGCCGGCTGCCTGCGGTGCGGTGTCGCCCTGATGGATGGTCCACGCACGAACTTCCTTGACGCCGGCAGTGAAGTAGGTGGCCAGGCCAAGCAGCTTGTAGCCGGCGTGGATCAGGCGGTCGAGGCCAGGTTCCTCAAGGCCGAGGTCGGCCAGGAACATCTGCTTTTCCTCGTCGTCGAGATCGGCGATCTCGGCTTCGATGGCGGCACAGACCGAGACGACCTCGGCCTTTTCGGTCGCGGCGTGGGCGCGCACGGCGTCAAGGTAAGGGTTGTTCTCGAAACCGTTTTCGGCCACGTTGGCGACGTAGAGCACCGGCTTGGCGGTGATCAGGCAGAACGGCTTGAGCAACACCAGTTCTTCCTTGGAGAAATCGAGGGCGCGGATGGCCTTGGCCTGATCAAGCTGGGCAAAGCACTTTTCCAGCACGGCGACCAGGATCTTCGCTTCCTTGTCGCCGGAGCTGGCCGGGCGACGGTAGCGGTTGAGCGCTTTTTCCACGGAGGCCATGTCGGCCAGCGCCAGTTCGGTATCGATGACTTCGATATCGCGCAGCGGATCGACGCCGCCGGAAACGTGGATCACGTTGTCGTCGGCGAAGCAGCGCACGACATGGACGATGGCGTCGGTTTCACGGATGTTGGCGAGGAACTGGTTGCCCAGGCCTTCGCCCTTGGAGGCGCCGGCAACCAGACCAGCGATGTCGACGAATTCAACGATGGCCGGCTGCATGCGCTGCGGCTTGACGATTTCAGCCAGCTGGGCCATCCGCTTGTCCGGCACTTCGACGATGCCGACATTCGGCTCGATGGTGCAGAACGGGTAGTTTTCCGCCGCGATGCCCGACTTGGTCAGGGCATTGAAGAGGGTGGATTTGCCGACATTGGGCAGGCCGACGATACCGCATTTGAGAGACATGGTTTTTTCCTTGGGTTTCGGGTCAGACGGCTTTGCCGTGCAATTGTTGCTGGGCGCCGGCAAAATCGCCAGCGGCAATGCGGGGCCAGGCCAGCAGGCAGCGGGCGATGGCGTGTTCGATGTCCGGCAATTCTTCCTTGCGCGGCGGGTGCAGCACGAAATCGACAACCTGCTGGGCCAGATTCAGCGTGCGCGGATGGCCGATGCCCAGGCGCAGGCGCCAGAAGTCCGGCGTCCCGAGTTTGGCCTGGATATCTTTCAATCCATTGTGCCCGCCGTTGCCGCCGCCCTGCTTGAGGCGGATGCCGCCGGGTGGCAGGTCGAGTTCGTCATGGATGACGAGAATTTCGGCCGGGGAAATCTTGTAGAAATTGGCCAGCGCAGCCACTGCCTGGCCGGACCGGTTCATGAAGGTGCCGGGTTGCAGCAGCCACAACTCGCCGGCGCGTCCGGCCTTGCCAAAAAATTTGGCCTGCGGGGCGAGCGTGATCCTGAGCTCGTCAGCGAGCCGGTCAACGAACCAGAAACCGGCGTTGTGCCGGGTGTTTTCGTATTCCGGGCCGGGGTTGCCGAGGCCGACGATGAGGCGGGGTGGGTTCATGGCGATAAGTGCGAAAAGGCCGCCGGCGGCAAAATGCCAGCGGCGGCCAGTACGGCGGCTTGCCTGGAATTACTCGGCGGCAGCTTCGCCTTCAGCGGCGGAACCGCCCTTGCCGACAACGCCGACGACGACATCGTCAGCGCCGTGAGCGACCAGCTGGACACCCTTCGGCAGCTTGAGCTGGGACAGGTGAATGCTGTCGCCAACCTTCAGCGCGCTCAGGTCGACTTCGATGAATTCCGGCAGGTCGGCAGCCAGGCAATGGATGTCGACTTCGGTCATGACGTGGTTGACCAGGCCGCCACCCAGCTTGATGCCCGGGGCGACTTCTTCGTTGGTGAAGTGGAGCGGCACCTTGACGTGCAGTTCGTGGGTTGCGTCGACGCGCTGGAAGTCGATGTGCAGGACCAGCGGCTTGTAGGCGTGCATCTGGTAATCGCGCAGCAGCACGGATTCCTTCTTGCCGTCGATGTTCAGCGTGATGATCGAAGAATGGAAGGCTTCCTTCTTCAGCTTCAGCAGCAGGTCGTTGTGGTTGGTTTCGATGACCGTCGGGGCGGCATCGCCACCGTAGACGATACCCGGTACCGTGCCGGCGCGACGCAGGCGGCGGCTCGCACTCGATCCCTGCAGATTGCGCACATTGGCGATAAGTTCAAATTGCATGGTGCTACTCCAGATGGTTTCCCGGTCCGCGACCAGATCGGGAAGGTTGAAAAACCTTAATCGATGAACAGCGACGAAACGGAATCGTCGTTGCTGATCCGGCGAATGGTTTCGGCCATGATGTCGGCCACGGACAGCTGGCGGATGCGCGGGCAGGCAGCGGCATCGTCGCGCAGCGGAATGGTGTCGGTGACAACCAGGGCGTCGAGATCGGAATCGTTGAGGCGCTCGATTGCCGGGCCGGACAGCACCGGGTGCGTGCAGTAGGCGACGACCTTGCTGGCGCCGTTGGCTTTCAGTGCGGTGGCAGCCTTGCACAGCGTGCCGGCGGTGTCGACCATGTCATCCATGATGATGCAGGTGCGGCCGTCGACTTCGCCGATGATGTTCATGACTTCCGAGACATTGGCTTTCGGCCGGCGCTTGTCGATGATCGCCAGGTCGCATTCGAGGCGCTTGGCCAGCGAGCGGGCACGGACGACGCCGCCGTGGTCGGGCGAGACGACCATCGGATTGACGTAATTCTGCTTCATGATGTCGTCGAGCAGGATCGGCAGGGCATAGATGTTGTCGACCGGAATGTCGAAGAAGCCCTGAATCTGTTCGGCGTGCAGGTCCATGGTCAGCACGCGGTCGACGCCGGAGGCGGCGAGCATGTTGGCGACCAGCTTGGCGGCGATCGGCACGCGCGAGGAACGCGAGCGGCGATCCTGGCGGGCGTAGCCGAAATACGGGATGGCGGCGGTGATGCGGCCGGCCGATGCGCGCTTCAACGAATCGACCATGACCAGCAGTTCCATCAGGTTGTCGTTGGTCGGGGCGCAGGTAGACTGCAGCACGAAGATGTCGCGACCGCGGACGTGTTCCTGCAGTTCGACGCTGACTTCGCCGTCGGAGAAACGGCCGACATTGGCGCGGCCGAGGTCTACGTTGAGTTGTTTCGCGACGTCGGCTGCCAGTTTGGGGTTGGCGTTGCCGGTAAAGACCATCAGGCTGTTGTAGGCCATTTCCGCATTCCTCAGGGGTGTTCGCGCGCGCCGCGAATTTGCCCGATACAATGAAAATCGGGCAGGCCTAAGACCTGCCCGAAGGAAACTGGCTGAGGAGGAAGGATTCGAACCTTCGAATGCCGGAATCAAAATCCGGTGCCTTGACCAACTTGGCGACTCCCCAGCGGTCGTTGAACGGGTTCGCGTTCGAACGAGGCGCGAATAATACAGGAGCGCTTTTTTAAAATCCAGCCTTTTTAAACAATTTCTGCCAATGGGTGTTGCGTCAGCCCATCGGCAATCCAGCCGTTCATCCCGGTCGGGAGCCTTGCCAGTGCCGCAGCGGCGGCCTCCCGGGAGGGGAAGCCGGCAAAGACGCAGGCGCCAGAGCCGGTCATCATCGCGCTCGGTGCCTGCTGTTTCAGCCAGGCCAGATGTCCGGCCACGGCGGGGAAGCGGGCACAGGCGACGGCTTCCAGGTCGTTGTGGCCGATCCCCGGCTGCCAGTCGGCGGGGCGCATCGCCGGGGTGTCGCGGCAGAGTTCGGGGGCGCCGAAAATTGCCGCGGTCGGCACGTTGACCGCAGGATGCAGCACCAGGTAACAGGCGGGTGGCAGTTCGATGTCGGTGAAGCTTTCGCCGACGCCTTCGGCGAAGGTGTTGCGGCCATGCACGAAGACCGGCACGTCGGCGCCCAGCGTCAGGCCGATGCGTTCCAGCGTGGCCCGGTCGACGCCGGTCTGCCACAGATGATTGAGGGCGATCAGCACGGTGGCGGCATCCGACGAGCCGCCACCGAGGCCGCCGCCCATCGGAAGTTGCTTGTCGAGATGAATGGTGGCGCCCTGCCGGCAGCCGGTGTGCTGTTGCAGCAGGCGGGCTGCGCGCACGGTCAGGTCATCGTCCGGGGCGACGCCGGGGATCGGTGTCGCCAGTTCGATGCGGTTGTCGCTGCGCGGGGTGAAGCGCAGCGTGTCGCAACGGTCGATGAAGCGGAAAACGGTTTGCAGCAGGTGGTAGCCGTCGGCGCGGCGGCCGACGACGTGCAGGAAAAGGTTGAGCTTGGCCGGTGCCGGCCAGGCGCTGTGCCAATGCCAGTCGCTCATGGGGTGGTCTTCCAGGTTTCGATGCGCAGACGCAGTTCGATGTTGTCGCCAATCGCCGTCAGGCGGGTGGGCAGTGCGTCGGGCGCGTCGTCGGCGTAGAGGTAATCGATCTGCCAGCCGGTTTCGCGCAAGCGGCTCGGGCGCGACCAGGCGTCGTGCTCGACGGTCCCGGCGCCGTGCGGACGGCCGAGCAGCCAGGCCGGCAGGTGGCTGACCGGCAGTGGCTGACCGGTGACTTCGGCGAGCAACTGGTCCGGTTCTGCGGCACTGTAGTTCTTGCCGTCGCCGGTGCGCAGGCTGGCGTGGCCCGGTGCGGATTCGATCTCGGCCAGGCCGATGCCCAGCGGATTGGCCAGCAGCATGCGGTCCATCCGGTTTTCGTGGGTCCAGCTCAGGCGCCCGCCCGAGTTTTCGATGCGGCCGTCCGGGTGGGTGATTTTCAGCGCAAAACGTGCGTCGACCGCAAAATTCCCGACGGCTGCGCGGGCCGCCAGCGGCGGCGCCAGGATTTGCGCGCAGCCGGCGAGCAGGCTTGCGATCAGCAGCCAGACGGCGAGAATTCTCAAGGCAGGAATTTCTTGATGACGGTCGTCAGAGCCTTGTTCTCCGGATTGCGCTGGCTGGCTTCCTGCCAGATGCGCCGGGCGTCGTCGCGGCGATCAAGGTGCCAGAGGACTTCACCGAGGTGAGCGGCGATTTCCGGGTCGGCCTTGATCCGGTAGGCATTTTCCAGCGTTTGCAGCGCTTCGGCCAGCTTGCCCTGGCGGTACTGCAGCCAGCCCAGGCTGTCCATGATGAAGGCGTCGTCCGGGGCGAGCGCGACGGCGCGGGTCAGCAGCGTGGCCGCTTCGTCGAGGCGGATGTTGCGATCGGCAAACGAATAGCCGAGGGCATTCAGCGCGTGGGCGTGATCGGGGTGGCGCTGCAGCAGGCGCTGCAGGTGGGCCTCCATCGGCTCGTGCCGGCCCAGGCGTTCGGCGGTCAGGGCTGCGTCGTAGAGCAGTTCGGGGTCGTCCGGGCTGCTGGCCAGGGCCTTTTCGATGGCCGCATAGGCCCCGGCCTCGTTGCCCGCTTCGCGCTGCAATTGGGCTTCCGCCAGTGCCAGCTGGGTCCGTTCGGCCGGTGTCGCGCCGCGCGTGTCGCGCAGCAGCGCCAGGGCTTCCGCACCCTTGTTCTGGCTGAGCAGGATGACGGCAACGCGCGCCCGCGCCGCGATGTAGCGCTCGCCGGCGGTGACCTGGCGGAAGTGGCTCAGGGCCTGATCCGTCTGGCCGGCTTCCTGGGCGATCTGGCCGAGGAAATAGTGGATGCTGCTCTTGTCCGGGAACGGGGTTTCCAGCAGGTGTTCGAGCTGGCGTCGGCCGGTTTCCTGGTCGCCGGCCTGCAGGGCCAGGATGGCGGCCGGATAGAGAACGCTCGGCTCATCCGGATAGTCCTTGACCAGGCGCTCGTACTGTTTGCGTGCCTCGACCAGCCGTTTTTCGGCGACCAGCATCTGGCCCAGTGCAAGACGGGCATCGCGGGCATCGGGGTTGCGGTCGACGAATTTCGCCAGAGTGTCGATGCCGCGCGTCGCATCCTGGCGGCCAAGCAGCTTGGCCTGGGCAATGGCGGCGGTTTCCCAGGTCGGCCGCAGTTTCAGCGCGGCGTTGGCTTCGCTGAGCGCACGGGCTTCGTCGCCGGCGGCGAGGGCTGCCTGGGCGAGCGCGAAATGGGCTTCGGGAATGTCATGGTAGGGCTTCAGCATCTCGTCGAGCATCTGCAGCACGGCCACCTTGTCGGTCATCCGGGCGAGCATGCGGTTGAGTTGCAGCAGGTTGTTCGGCAGGTTCTCCTTGTCCGTTGCCAGGAGCGCACCAAGGTGCGGCCCCAACTGGTCAAGCTGGCGCGACTGGACGAGCAGCGCCACCTGCGACTGGCGGGCGACGGCGGAGTCCGGTTCGACGCTCAGCCACAGCCGGACCAGACGCAGTGCCCGTTCGTTGTCGCCGGCAAAACCCGCGATTTCGACGGCGCGGGCGAGCACCTTCGGGTCGCGCGTGCGTTCGGCGAGGTCGGCCCAGGCTTCGATGCTGAGGTCGACGGCGCCCTGGCGCAGCGCCAGTTCGCCGAGCAGAACCTGGAATACCGTACGACCGAGCAGGTCTTCGGCCGGTTTTTCGGCAGCCCAGGCGGGCAGGCCCAGGGCCAGGGTGAGGGCGACGACGAGTTGCTTCGGGGACATGATGGCTTTCCGGATGGCTTGCGTATTTGAACGCATAATAACGGACAAGTTTGCGATGTTATTTGGGAATGCGTGGAGGAACAAGCAATGCCGGAATTGCCCGAGGTCGAGGTCTGTCGATTGGGGATCGCCCCTGAACTGGAGGGCGAGATCATTCGTGCCGTGGTCATCCGCGTGCCGAAGCTGCGCCACGACATTCCGCCGGCCCTGCGCGAACTGCTGCCGGGCTGCCTGATCGTTGCCGTGCGCCGGCGCGGCAAATACCTGTTGATCGATTGCCGCCGTGACGCTGTCGAGGGGACGCTGATCATCCATCTCGGGATGTCCGGCAACCTGCGCTTCGTGCCGTCCGACCTGCCGCCGGAAAAGCACGATCATTTCGACCTGGTGTTGTCGCGCCAGATCCTGCGCTTCGCCGATCCGCGCCGGTTCGGCGTTGTCCTGTGGCAACCGGGGCCGCCGGCGGTGGCTGAAGCGCATCCGCTGATCGCCGTGCTCGGTGTCGAGCCGCTGTCGGCGGATTTCACGGTCGACAGCTTCTACGCGGCGATTTCCCGGCGCAGCGCACCGGTCAAACCGGTGCTGATGGACGGGCACATGGTCGTTGGCATCGGCAACATCTATGCCTCGGAAAGTCTCTTCCGTGCCGGGATTTCCCCGTTGCGCGCGGCCAACCGCATCAGCTACCTGCGTTACGAAGTGTTGTTCGGGGCCATCCGGGAAACGCTTTCAGACGCCATTGCCGCCGGTGGCAGCAGCATTCGCGACTATGTGCACAGCGATGGCGGGGCCGGTTGTTTCCAGATCCAGGCCGGCGTCTATGACCGCGCCGGCGAGCCCTGTCTGCGCTGTGGCGGTGTCGTTCGCCAGGTGCGTCAGGCCGGCCGCAGCACCTATTATTGTCCAGCCTGTCAGCATTGAAAGTCGGCGGCAAGCTGCTGTATTTATGCTAAATTGAAGTTCCTGTTCGTCGTCGGGGTTGCTCACATGTCGCTCGCCAATCAATTTGCTGCCTACACCGCGTGGCGCACGCTGCTGTCCAACGATATCGCCGGGTTTCAGGGCTGGCTGGCCGAGAATGAATTGTCCGACGGACAGATCGACCTGCGCCTCAGCCAGTTGCAGGAGCGACTGCGTGAAGACCGCCTGAATGTCGCTTTCGTTGCCGAGTTCTCGCGCGGCAAGTCGGAACTGATCAATGCCATCTTCTTCGCCGATTACGGCAACCGCATGCTGCCCTCGTCGGCCGGTCGCACCACGATGTGTCCGACCGAACTGCTGTTCGATGCCGGCAAGCTGCCGGGGATCGAGCTGCTGCCGATCCAGACGCGCGCCTCGAATGCCGGGGTCAGCGAGTACAAGCGTTTCCCCGAGGAATGGACGGTACTGCCGCTCGATATCGATTCGCCGGAAAGCATGCAGGACGCGCTGCGCCATGTCAGCGAAACCACCCGGGTAACGCCCGAGGAAGCCGGGCGCCTGGGCTTCGAGGTTGGCGCCGGTGAAATCGACCTGTACCGCATCGGTGACGATGGCCTGGTCGAAGTGCCGCGCTGGCGCCATGCACTGATCAATTTCCCGCATCCGCTGCTCAAGCAGGGGCTGGTCATCCTCGATACGCCGGGGCTCAACGCCATCGGTGCCGAGCCGGAACTGACGCTGTCGCAATTGCCCAATGCCCACGCCGTGCTGTTCATCCTGGCCGCCGATACCGGCGTTACCCAGTCCGACCTGACGATCTGGAAGGAACACATCTGTACCGGCGGTTCCACCCGGCGCGGGCGTATGGTCGTGCTCAACAAGATCGATGGCCAGTGGGACGAGTTGAAGACGGCGGCGGAAATCGAAGCCGAGATCAATCGTCAGGTTGAAAGCTGCGCCGCTATCCTTGATCTGCCGACGACGCAGGTTTTTCCGGTTTCCGCCCAGAAGGGGCTGGTGGCCAAGATCGGCGGCGACGCCGACCTGCTGGCGCGCAGCCGTCTGCCCGAGTTGGAGGCGGCGCTGTCCGGCGAACTGATTCCGGCCAAGCGCGATATCGTCTGCGAAAGCACGGAAAGCGAATTCGGCGAGGTTGCCCGGCGTGTCCGCGCCCTGCTGGATTCCCGTCTGGGTGGCCTGCATGAGCAACTGACCGAGCTGACCGAATTGCGCGGCAAGAACCGTGGCGTTGTCGAGTACATGATGGGCAAGGTGCGTGCCGAAAAGGAGGAGTTCGAGGAAGGGCTGCAGCGTTATTACGCCGTGCGCAGTGTATTCTCGACACTGACCAACAACTTGTTCGCACATCTCGGTATTGACCGTTTGCGCCAGTTGACCGGGGAAACCCGCGAGGCAATGCTCGAAGCCACGTTCTCGAAAACCTTGTCGGTCGCCATGCGCGGCTTCTTCGTCCAGTCGCGCGCCGCACTGAACGATTCGACGCGCGAAGTCGGCGAAATCCTGGCGATGATGGAGGCGGTGTACAAGAAATTTGCCGTCGAGCATGGCCTCAAGCTCGGCTCTCCGACCAGCTTCTCGCTGCTGCGCTACGAGAAGGAACTGGATCGTCTGGAAGCCTGGTGCGACAGCCACCTGAACACCATGGTCTCGCTGCTGACCCACGACAAGAAGAACATCACGCAGAAGTTCTTCGAAGAGGTCGCGATCCAGGTGCGCCGTGCCTTCGAGCGCGCGAACAAGGATGCCGAAGTGTGGTTGCGGGCGATCATGGCGCCGATGGAAACCCAGGTACGCGAACACCAGATCCAGTTGAAGCGGCGCCTGGAAAGCATCAAGCGCATCCACCAGGCGACCGATACGCTGGAAGACCGCATTGCCGAACTGGAAAGCGTCGGCAAGGTTCTCGACCAGCAACTGGCGCGGCTGGACGCCATCGAACTGCAGGTTCGCGACCTGCTGTCACCCGCCCAGATGGAAGAATTGCGCGCCGCCTGATTGCTGCGGTCGACGTAAAAAAGCCCACGATTTTCATCGTGGGCTTTTTTATCGGTACATTGCTCAGTGGCGGGCGTTGCCGGTCAGCTTTTCGTACTTGCCCCAGAGCTGGTCCTCGGATTCCTCGTGACCGGGATCCTTGGGGATGCAATCGACCGGGCAGACCTGCACGCATTGCGGTTCGTCATAGTGACCGACGCACTCCGTGCACTTTGCCGGATCGATCACATAGATCTCCTCGCCCTGCGAAATGGCCTCATTCGGGCATTCCGGTTCGCACACGTCGCAATTGATGCACTCGTCGGTAATCATCAGAGCCATGGCTGTTGTTCCTCTCTCGTTTATGCAGTGGTTGTTGCCCGCAGGCGCTTTTCTACAGAAGGATGGACGAATTTTCCTACATCACCGCCCAGGCGCGCAATTTCCCTTACCATCGTTGCGGAAATGAACATGTATTGCTCGCCTGGTGTCAGGAACACCGTTTCGACCTCGGGGTAGAGGCTTCGGTTCATGCCGGCCATCTGAAATTCGTATTCGAAGTCGGAAACCGCCCGCAATCCGCGGACGATGACCTTGGCGCCCATTTCATGAACGAAGCTCATGAGCAGGGTGTTGAAGCCGACGATCTGCAGGTTGGGCAGGTCACCGACGACTTCGCGGGCCATGTCGACTCGGTCGGCCAGCGTGAAGCGCGGCTTCTTCGCCGGGCTTTCCGCAATCGCCAGGATCAGCGTGTCGAACAGGGTCGCGGCGCGGCGCACGAGATCTTCGTGGCCCCTGGTGATCGGGTCGAAAGTGCCCGGGTAGATCGCTACGCGGTGGTTCAGTTTGTTCAATCTGTCGGTCGCCGCAACAAGTGAAAATGGACTTCGCCCGCTTTGCCGTGACGCACCGTGTGCCACGCGCCAAGCGTTTCGATTTCGTGTTCCGCCTCGACGTAAAGCGCTCCATCTTCGTTCATCACACCGGCCAGCAAGGGTTCCAGGCGGGGAAGCCAGCCCTTGTGGTACGGTGGGTCGAGGAAGATCAGGTCGAATTTCGCTGGTGCGGAAGCCAAATATTGTAGCGCATCCCCGCGCCGTATCTCCACGGCGGCAGGTTTATGGAGCAATTCGTGGTTTTCATGCAACGCCGCCAGCACGCGCGGCGTTTTTTCCAGCATTACCACACGGGCGGCGCCGCGTGAGGCCGCTTCGAAACCGAGCGCGCCGCTGCCGGCGAACAGGTCGAGGCAATGCCAGCCGTCCAGTTCCTGGCCGAGCCAGTTGAACAGCGTCTCGCGCACCCGGTCCGGCGTCGGCCGCAGGCCCTCGCTGTCGGGAAAGCGCAGGACGCGGCGGCGGAATTCGCCGCCGACGATACGGACCGAGTTCAATCCGCCGCCACCGTCACGGTGACCAGGTTGGCCGGCTGGACGTGGCGGGAAAATGCCGCTTTCACGTCGTCGACCGTAACAGCCTCGATCCTGGCCTGGTAGTGGTCGAGGTAATCGAGCGGCAAGCCGTAGAAACCGATCACTGCAACATTGCCGAGCAGTTTGCTGTTGCTGTCCAGACGCAGCGGAAAACTGCCGGAAAGATTGGCCTTGGCAGCCGCCAGCTCTTCTTCGCTCGGTCCCTTGGCGACAAACTCGCCGAGCACCTCGCGCACCACCTTGATTGCTTCCTGGGCCTGCTTGCGCTGCGTCTGCAGGCCGATCTGGAACGGGCCGGTCTGGCGCATCGGGGCGAAATAGCTGTAAACGCTGTAGGCGAAGCCGCGCTTGTCGCGGACTTCCTTGACCAGACGCGAGACGAAGCCACCGCCGCCGAGCGTGTAGTTGCCGACGAGCAGCGGGAAGAAATCCGGATTGCCGCGTTCGATCGCCGGCAGGCCGAGGTAGATGTGCGCCTGGCTGGCCGGGTGGCCAATTGCGGTGAAGGCCGAGCGGGCCGGGGCCGGCGCTGCCGGAAGTTCGGGCGGTTGGCCGGCGGGCAGCGCGCTGCTCAGACGCTCGGCAATCTGTTCGGCCTGCTTGCGGGTCAACTGGCCGACCAGCGAAATGCTGGCGTTGCCGGCGGTGTACAGCCGGGCGTGGAAGGTGGTGAGGTCGTCGCGGGTCAAGGTTGCAACGCTTTCCGGCGTCGCCTGCCGGCCATAGGGGTGGCCCGGGTACAGCGCTTCCCAGAAAGCCTTGCCGGCGATGCTGTCGGGACGGGTCATCGCTTCCTTGAGGCCGGTGATGGTGCGGGTCTTCTCGCGCTCGAGAATGGCCGCGTCGAACGCCGGCTGGTGCAGTACGTCGCGCAGGATGGCCAGCGCCGGCTCGAGCTTGTCCCTGGCCGTCAGTGTGCGCAGCGTGATGCTGGCGCGGTCGGTATCGGCGGCGCCGCCGAGGATGGCACCGATGTCGGCGAGTTGTTCGGAAATCACCGTTTCGTCGCGTTCGCCGGCGCCAAGGTCGAGGATGCCGCGGGTCAGCGCGGCCAGGCCGGCCTTGCCTTCCGGGTCGAACATCGAGCCGGCGGCGAAATCGATCTGGATGTCGAGCATCGGCAGGCTGGGGGCGGCGGCAAAATAGACGCGGGTACCGTTGCCGGTCGTCCAGTGCTCGATGGCAACGCCGGCCAGCGCCGCCTGTGCGACGAGAAGGGTGAATGCTGCGGTCAACAGTCGTTTCATGGCAATTTTCATCAATGGCGGGTGGCGATACCGGGGCGGCGCGGCTTGCCGTCCAGCGGTTGCGGATCGAGGACGCCGATGGTCAGCGCGTCGTCGTCGAAGTATTTCCTGGCGACTGCCTGGACGTCGGCGGCGCTCACCTGCTGCAGGCGCTCGAGCATGATCTCGACGTCTTTCCACGACAGGCCGACGGCTTCCATCTGGCCGATTTCCATGGCCTGACCGAACATCGAGTCGAGCTTGTAGACCTGGCCGGCGACCAGTTGCGCCTTGGTCCGTTTCAGTTCGGCGGCGCTGACGCCATCCTGCTGGATGCGGGTGATCTCGGCGCGCAGTGCGGCTTCCAGGTCGGCGACGGTCTTGCCTTCGGACGGACTGCCGTACAGGAAGAGCATGCCCGGGCCGCGGGCGGTGTTGCTGTAATCGACGCCGGCCGACAGCGCGATTTTGTCCTCGCGCACCAGTTTCTTGTTGAAGCGGGCCGCGTCGTGGCCGTCGAGGATGGCGGCGAGGATTTCCAGCGCGTACGGGTCGCGGTCGGTTTGCGGGTTGCGCAGGATCGGCGCCTTATAACCCATGATCAGCACCGGCAGTTCGGCCGGCGCCTTGACCGTGATCCGGCGTGGGCCTTCCTGGCGCGGCTCGATCTGCGCCTTGCGTGCCGGCAGTGCCCGGCCTGTCAGCGCCCCGTAGTGCTTCTGTGCCAGCGCGAAGACTTCCTTGTGGTCGACATCGCCGGAAACGACGACATAGGCGTTGTTCGGCACGTACCAGGTTTCGTACCAGGCCTTGGCGTCGGCGGCGCTCATGTTTTCCAGGTCGCTCATCCAGCCGATGATCGGCCGGCGGTACGGGTGGGCCTGGAAGGCGGTGGCGTTCATCTGCTCGAACAGCTTGGCTTCGGGATTGTCGTCGGTGCGCATGCGGCGCTCTTCCATGACGACCCGGATTTCCTGCGCGAATTCCTTCTCGTCGACGGTCAGGTGGCGCATGCGGTCGGCTTCGAGCTGCATCATCTCGTCCAGTTTTTCCTTCGGAATCTGCTGGAAGTAGGCGGTGTAGTCGCGGCTGGTGAAGGCATTGTCGCGTCCGCCGGCAGCGGCCACGCGCTTGTTGAACTCGCCCGGGCCGACATCCGGCGTGCCCTTGAACATCATGTGTTCGAGCACGTGGGCGACGCCCGAGGTGCCGTCGACCTCGTCCATGCTGCCGATGCGGTACCAGACCATGTGCACGGCGGTCGGGGCCCGCTTGTCTTCCTTGACGATGACGCGCAGGCCATTGTCCAGCGTGGTTTCGTAGGGGTTGGCGAGGGCTGCGGTCAACAGCCAGGGAGCAAGGAAAATGGGGAGCAGGTGTCGCATGGTCATGGGATGTTGGGGCTTTCTGCTAGAATTCAACGCTGTATCTGCATCGATCCGGACGGCATCTTAACGGCTGCCTGTCCGCCTGTCAGCAAGGCCTGAGACCTTAACACCCATGTTCAGTTTCCTGAAAAAATCCGCGCCCGACGCAAAACCTGAGGCGCCGGTCGCCTTGCCGCCTGATGCCGCGGCCGCGCCTTCGTGGCGCGAACGCCTGTTCAAGGGCCTGGCCAAGACCCGCGCCCAGCTCGGCGGCAAGCTCAAATCCATCTTCTCCCGCGGCAAGGTCGACGACGAACTGCTGGAAGAACTCGAAACCCTGCTGCTGACCTCCGATGTCGGCGTCGAGGCGACCACTCACCTGCTCGACGAACTGAAGAAGGCGGCCAAGCGCGACAAGCTGGAAACGCCGGAAGCGATCCAGCGGGCGCTGTCCGACGCCCTGTACGCGATCCTCGCGCCGCTCGAGCAACCGCTCGATGTGAGTACCCACAAACCCTACGTGATCATGATCGCCGGGGTGAACGGTGCCGGCAAGACGACCTCGATCGGCAAGCTGGCCAAGTATTTCCAGACCCAGGGCAAGAGCGTGCTGCTGGCCGCCGGCGACACCTTCCGTGCCGCCGCCCGCGAGCAGTTGCAGACCTGGGGCGAGCGCAACAACGTCACCGTCATCGCGCAGGAATCGGGCGATCCGGCGGCGGTGATCTTCGATGCCATTTCTGCCGCAAAGGCGCGCGGCATCGACATCGTGCTCGCCGATACCGCCGGCCGCCTGCCGACGCAACTGCACCTGATGGAAGAAATCGCCAAGGTCCGCCGCGTCATCCAGAAGGTCGAGCCGGAAGGCCCGCACGAAACGCTGCTGGTGCTCGACGCCAACATCGGCCAGAACGCGCTGCAGCAGGTCCGTGCCTTCGACAAGGCGATCAACGTCACCGGTCTGGTGCTGACCAAGCTCGACGGCTCGGCCAAGGGCGGCGTCGTTGCCGGTATCGCCCGCCAGTGCCCGAAGCCGATCCGCTTCATCGGCGTCGGCGAGCAGATCGACGACCTGCGCCCGTTCTCGGCGCGTGACTTCGTGGATGCACTGTTCGACCAATGATCGTTGCCAACAACCTGACCAAGCGCTATCCCGGCGGTTTCGACGCCGTGCGGGATGTCAGCTTCCAGATCGGCGCCGGCCACATGGTGATGATCACCGGCCATTCGGGGGCCGGCAAGACGACGCTAGTCAAGTTGATCGCCTCGATCGAACGGCCGACCTCGGGCAGCCTGGTGGTGAACGGGCAGAACCTGTCGGCCCTGCGTCGCAGCGCCATTCCGTATGTGCGCCGGCATTTCGGCATGATCTTCCAGGACCAGAAGCTGCTGTTCGACCGCAGCGCGCTCGACAACGTCATGCTGCCGCTACAGATCGCCGGCCTGTCGCACCGCGAAACTGTCCGCCGGGCGCAGGCGGCGCTCGACAAGGTCGGCCTGCTGGCGCGCGAGAAAGCCAATCCGATCGCCCTGTCCGGGGGCGAGCAACAACGTCTGGCCATCGCCCGCGCCGTCGTCAACCGCCCGACCGTGCTGCTGGCCGACGAGCCGACCGCCAATCTGGACAACGATTCGGCGCACGACATTCTCGAACTGTTTGCCGACTTCAACCAGGTCGGCGTCACCGTGGTCGTCGCCACCCACGACCAGTCGTGGGTCGAGCGCTGCCGTGGCAACGTGCTGCGTCTGGATCACGGGAGGATCGTATGAGACGCTGGTTGTCACAGCACCGTGCAGCCTTCGGGCTGGCCCTGCGCCGGCTGGTCGCCACGCCGCTCAACACCCTGCTGTCGCTGCTCGTCATCGGCATCGCCCTGACCCTGCCGGCCTTCGGCTACGTTGCCCTGGACAACCTGCGCGAACTCGGCCAGAGCGCTTCCGGCGTGCAGCAGATCAGCCTTTTCATGGATACGGCCGCGACGAAGAAGGACGTGGCCGAGATCGAAAATCGCCTGCGCGCAGTGTCGACCGCAAAATTCACTTTCGTGCCGCGCGACGAGGCGCTCAAGCGCCTGCAGAAGAGCGATGAAATGGCCGAAATCGTCGCCAGCCTGCCGCACAACCCACTACCCGATGCGTTCATTGTCGAACCGGCCGATACCGGGCCGGAAGGTCTGGAAGTGCTGCGCCAGGAGCTCGCCGGCTGGCCCAAGGTGGCGCATGTCCAGCTCGATTCGGCCTGGGTCAAGCGCTTCGACGCCTTCCTGCGCCTCGGCAAGCTGGCCGTGCTGCTGCTCGCCGGACTGTTCGGTGCCGGTCTGGTCGCCGTCACCTTCAACACCATCCGCCTGCAGGTCATGGCCCAGGCAGCGGAAATCGAAGTGGCGCGGATGATCGGCGCGACGGATGCCTTCATCCGTCGTCCCTTCTATTATTTCGGCGCGCTGCAGGGCGCGCTCGGCGGCCTGCTCGCCGCTGCCCTGGTGCTTGGTGCCTTGTATCTGCTCAGTGGCCCGGTGGGCGAACTGGCGGCACTGTACGGCGGCAGTTTCGTGCTGCATGCACCCGATGCCATCGACGTCGTACTGCTGACCGGCCTCGGTGCGCTGCTCGGCTGGATTGGCGGCCAGTTGTCGGTCAGTCTGTCGCTGCGGCAGTTCGACTGATCAGCTGACGCCTGCCGTATCGGTGCGCGGCAGGCTGACGCGGAAGCAGCTGCCTTCGCCGGGCTGGCTGCTCACCCGGATCTCGCCGCCATGCTTGTGCACGATGTCGTAGGACAGCGCCAGGCCGAGTCCGGTGCCCTTGCCGACCGGGCGTGTCGTATAGAACGGCTCGAAGATGTGCTGCATGATTTCCGGCGTCATGCCGCAGCCGGTATCGGCAACCTCGAACCAGACGTGGGTCGCGTCATGGCCGGTGCGGACGGTGATCGTGCCGTGTTCGGCAATGGCGTGGGCGGCATTCAGCAACAGGTTCATCACCACCTGGTTGAGCTGGGCACCGATGCAGTGCAGTGGCGGCAATTCGCCGAATTCGCGAATCACCGTCGCCTTGTATTTCAGTTCGTTCGACAGTACGTTGAGCGTGCTCTCGATGCCGGCGTTGACATCGAATTCCTGGGCATCGGCGTGATCGACGCGGGAGAAATCCTTGAGATCGGCAACGATACGTTTGACCCGGCCCAGCCCTTCCCGGGACTCGTTCAGCAACTCCAGCAGATCGCGCCGCAGATAGTCGAAATCCGCAGCAGCAAAGTCGCTTTCGCTGGCCTGGCCGGCCCGGCATTTTTCCAGCAGGGCGATCATCTGCTGGCTGTAGTTGCCCAGTGTCCCCAGGTTGGAATTGACGAAGCCGACCGGATTGTTGATTTCATGGGCGACGCCGGCGGCCAGCTGGCCGATGCCGGCGAGCTTCTCCGACTGCAGCAACTGCCGGTGCGTCGCGTCGACCTCCTCGATCTTGGCGGCCAGCTCGAACCAGCGCCGACGCAGGACTTCGAGCAGGCGCCAGGCGAGCAGGGCAACCAGCAGACAGGTGCCGGCGGTCGTTGCCAGCAGTTCGGTGCGATGTTTCAGCACCGCCGCTTCGATCGGTGCATACGCCTGGGTGACGCTGATGCCGCCACGGATGTCGCCAATCCGGTAGCCCTGGTTGCCATGGCAGGTCAGGCAGCTTTCCTTCACCTGCAAGGGGGCCATGTAGCGCAATTGCGGCAGGTCTCCCTTGTTCTCCACTGACCAGCTCTCCGTCACGCCGGTTTCGAAACGCCGCAGTTGCATGGCTTCCCAGTCATCGGGACGGTTGGCGGGTCGGATCGGTTTCAGGCTGGTCAGGCGAAACACCGTGCCCGATTCGGATTCGCTCATCTCGCCGATCAGCCGGGTCATGTACGCCGGGTTGATCATGGTTAGCGCCATGCCATCGGTCGTCGTGATGTCGCGACGCGGATGTTCCAGATAGGGGTTTGGCTGCGCGTTCGCCGCCACGGGGACGTAAACCCCGCCGTGCGAGGAGTTCCAGTTGCGCGTCAGCTCGACCATGCGGAACATGTTGCGGGCGCCTTCGATGGCGATCGCCATGGTCTGCTCGCGCAAGGTGAGCAGGTGCAGATGAAAGTACAGGAAGCTGCCGCCGAGCCAGAGCAGCAAAGGCAACAGCCACCAGCGGCGCTGGCGGATGTAGCGCGGAACCGTGCTGTGGATCTGGTGGCTGTTCAGGGCTTCCATCAGGCGCTCAGGCAAGGATGTGTTTGCTCATTATGGCGGAAAAGCTCAAGCAGCGGCACCTGGGTGAATACGCTTCAATCAGGCCTGTAAATGCCTGAATTCCACGGTCGACCGCAGAATTCGGGGGAAAAGCCGGCACGCTTGCCCCGGAGCCAAGCGATCAGAGCATCGCCCGGGCGACCAGGGCGGTGTCGGTGAATTGCTCGAAGGCCACGATCTTGCCGTTGTCCAGGCGCCAGACCAGCGGACGTCGGGGGCGACGTTGGCCATCATGCCTGCGATATCGCCACGAGCCGAAGCGGCATAGTGCTCGCGGATGATCTGCAAACTGTTTTTCATGCGCGCTTCTCCGGCAACTGACAACTATCCGGAGCGCAGACGAATTCGCTGCCGGTGCCGGCTGTTGCCGTTTGCGGCAGCCTGCCAGCCAGCCACGCGCCGAAACCGGCTGGGTTGCCGATGAACTGGCCGGCATCGATGAGCTCAGGACGAATGGACAGGTGGAGCGCATGAATCGGACCATCAAAGACGCCACGGTAAAACGCTGCTACTACTACCAGACGCATGACCACTTGAAGGCCCATTTGCAGACCTTTCCGATGGCTTACAACTTCGCCAGGCGATTGAAGACGCTAAAGGCCTGACGCCCTATGAATTCGTCTGCAAAACCTGGACAAAAGAGCCTGAGCGCTTCAGGATCAGTCTGATCCAGCACACGGTGGGACTAAACACCTAGTGTTTCCGCGCATTGATTACTACCTGGCAGTGTTGAAAGCAAGATGCCTTGCCTTCTGGGTGTTCTCAGCGCGCGTCAACATCATGGTTCAGTAAGAGCATTCTGCATTTCGGAGCGCAGTGGTGCTGTTAACGTGTTGAACACTGATCGCTCACCGATCAGCACGGCTGCGCTTACACGTACACCCGGTACCAGTTGATATTGATTGTCTCCGCGCGAAAAGTGTAGTTGGTTTGGTCGGATGCGCAGTCGGTAGTAAGGCTCGCGATTGGGTTCGGCGACCCGATCGGCGCTGACGTGTGCCACCGTGCCGCTGATGGGCTTGAAACCTTGAGCACTAGAGGTAAGAAGCTGAATCCGTACTTTCTGGCCGATGCGGATGAATCCGATGTCGCCTACGGGCAATTGGGTTTCGATCAACAGAGGGTCATTGGCCGGTACCAGGTTCATCAGAGTGCCGCCAGGGGGTAGCACTCCGCCTTCGGTGACGACATGCAATGTAAGAACAATACCATCAATGGGGGCGAGCACCTGGAGGCGGCGTTGGCTGTCGGAGAACTTGCGTAGACGCTCTTCGATTTCGCCTATCTGGCGGCGTGTATCCTCGAGATCCTTGTGCTGTTGTTCGCGCTCGCCCGAGCGTTGTGCCCCGAGCGCCGAACGTTCCTGAGACTGTGCTGCTGTCGAACGTGTCAGCGATGCCTCGGTTTCTGCCAGCGCACTGGCCAGCGCCTGCTCTTCCTTGAGTAAATTGAGGTGCTCGTACTGATTGGTTAGTCCCTCTTTGAGAAGTTTCTCACTAATGTTGATTTGATCGCGTAGTAAGGCGAGCTTGTTCGAAAGATGTGTTCGACGCGCGCGAAGCTCGACGCCCTCGGCATCGCGCTGGTAAACCTTCTGGGTCTGCGCTGCTAGTCCTCCTTGAATGCGCTCGGACTGCGATCGGATCAATTCAATAGCGTTACGGGTTTGCTCCGGAAAATCGCGCAGTAATTCTGCTGGAAAAGCGATTTCGTTGCGACCGGCAAGCTGAGCTTCAAGGCGGAGAGCGCGAATGCGCAGGCTACCAAGATGCGATTGGGTCTCACGAAGATCGGCCTCCGAAGCGCTGCGTTCAAGTTCGGCGAGCACTTCACCGGTTTTGACCTGCTGTCCTTCTCGGACTAGGATGCGGCGCACGATGCCACCTTCCAGATGTTGCACAAGTTTTGTCTGGCTCGCTGGAATAACTTCCCCCATCGAGTGGCTCGCGATATCCAACGGGAAAAGCATGCTCCAAAAAAGGAAGCAGATCAGTAGTATGCCGATCACACGAAGCTTCTGGCGCGCTGGGCGAATTTCGGAGAAATCTACGTTTTCATTGTCGTGCAGAATAAGTGTGGTGAGCTTGTTGAGGAGCGGGGTCATGGGAGGGCCTCCCCTTTGACCTGTGCATGTACGATGCGTGGGCAGGGTTTCTGGTTGAGGTCAATCACGGCCTGAGCAGCACTGATGATGAAGGCTTCATTGGTCATCACAAAGATGGTTTTTTGTTCGCGTACAAGCCGGTTGAGAACAGAGGCAATGGCCTGACAGCCGGTTGCGTCAACCCCCTCAGTGGGATCGTCAAGAATGACTAGTCGGCCATTGCCTGCCAACGCACGGACCAGTGCCAGGCGACGCCGTATACCAACGGGGATTTGTCCACCGCTGTTGCGGATCGGCATCAGCAACCCGTCTGGGGTGGTATCCAGATAGTTGCCCAAACCCAGTTCACGGCACAGGGCCAAGAGTTCATCCTCCGCGATTTCTGGATTCAGGATGGAAAGATTGTCGCGCAGGCTGCCATCGAAAAAAGCAGGTTCTTGTGGCAAATAGATCAATTGGCTGCGCCACCAGTCTGGCAAGAGTTGGCGCAAATCCATGCCGTCGATTGTGATGCGACCGCGTGAAGGTTCCAGCAGGCCAGCGAGCAGTCGTGAAAACGTGGTCTTTCCGCTGCCGTTGGCGCCTGTGACGGCTACTACGCCACCGCCGTTCATACTGAAAACCAGACTTTCGATCAGTGGGGTGGGCTGACGCGGGTAGGAAAAGGCGAAGTCCTCGAAGCCTATCTGACCGCTCCATCCCGGCAAGCTCATACCTTCCTGACGCTCCATTGGCAACCGAGCAAGTTGTCCGAGGGCTTCTTGGGCGCGCTTGGCGCGTGCTACCGGCTCGGCAAGTTGCAGTAACCGAGTGAGACTGCCAAGAGCCCTGACGGCGAGAATATTCACCCCGATCAGAGAGCCAACGTCGAGTCGTCCGGCGAAGACCTCACGCGCGCCCACGCCCATTACTAGAAAGCCCATCAGGACGGTGAACGCATAGCCTGCGTTGCTGGAAAAATTTTGTACGGTAGCGACGGCTTGGCGTAGCAGGCCTTGTTCGCGATAACCAGCCCGCCAATCCTGGCCCAGATGCTGGTGCGTGCTGAAGGCTCGCACCAATTCTGGATGCATGGACAGCACAGCTTGCCGGGCACCCTGAGTGGCGGCTGCTTTAGCTAAATCTTCGCTCGGTTTTGCGGCAGCGGCAAAGACCGAGAGGGTCACGATAGCCACCAAAAGCATGAAAATAAGAACCAGTATCAGGATTGTCGGACTGAGAAAGCCAAGTACCAACAAGTAGAGGAGCGCAAAGGGACTGTCGAGTACTGAAGCTAGATTGGTGGCGCTGAACGTTTGCTGGATGCAGCTTACCCCAGCAAGGGCCTCGCGCCTCTGCGCTACCGGGATAAGATCATAGGCGACATACAGGCTGCGGCTGGCAGTAGCAAAGGCGGCTTCGGATAGCGCTTCGTCGGAACGGGAGCAGACCCATTGGGCGATACTGTGGCGTACCGAACGTAATACCAGCTCTAGGCTCAGTGCGATGAGGCTTCCTATGGTGATGGTTATCAGCGTTGCATCAATACCCAGCGCCAGATAGCGGTTGAGTACCTGAATACTGTAGATGGCCGAAGTGAGCCCCAGCACGCTGATCAGGAAGGAGGCCAGGCCAAGCTCCCACGCCAGGCGCTTGTTTGCTGAGAATCGTTGCCAAAATTCCTTCATCCGGTTTGCCTTCTGAAATATGTGCGCCCCACTGGCTGATGATGGTTTCCAGTGGGAACTGAACTGCGTGATGTAGCGATCCATCGCACGATCGCGCGATGGATCTCCCGTTTATGAGTAGGGCGCATCCCTTGACTTGATCAGACGGCATGGACAAGCAGTGTTTCGACAGGTGCCTGTGTGGCATCGGCCAGCGTGGTGATTTCGGCCAGTGCAACTAGGCCGCCGCCATCAGTGCCGCTTGAGGTGTCGGCATCGTAGTAGAGGCGGGATACGTTGCCGTCCGAGATCAGGAAGAAGGCGCTGCCGGTGTGATCGCCGTTGGTGATGGCAGCTTCCAGTTCATCAAGCTGACCACTGCCTCCGAGGGCGAAACTGAACTGCCCGGGGGCAAAGGCAATCTGGTAGAAATCCGCATCCGACTGGGCAGCGAGTTGTGCCAGCGTCGTGGTGACATCCGTGTCAAAGCCCTGGCTGACCACGCTTAGTGGAGATGATCCGAGGCCGCCAAAGTTGGCAGAAACGAAACCGATCTGGTCGCTGCCAGCCTGGAAATCCTGCAGCACGTCCATGCCTTCGCTGGGCGAGACATAGACAAAGATATCTGCACCGGGGCCGCCGGTCAGTACGTCAGCGCTTGCGCCGCCGATAAGCACGTCATCGCCTGCGCCACCGTCTAGGGCATCGCCACCGGCGAAGCCGTATAGTGTGTCGTCACCATCTCCGCCAGCGAGGTTATCCGAGCCGCTGTTGCCTTCGAGCACATCATTGCCGCTGCCGACCAGATCATCGTTGAGCACCGTGGTAGTGGCGCGGCTTACCAGGATGGGCGTGCCGTCCGAGCTGGTAATGCGGGCATTGATGAGTTCATCCAGCTCCACGGTGCTGTCCTGATTTATGAAGACCGAGAAGCTGGCGGTGGTGTCGCCCGGGCTGAAGAACAGGCTGCCGGAAGGCAGCACGCCGCCGGAAAAGTCTGAGGCGCTGACATCGTTCTGGCCGCTGGCGATGATGCCCCAGGCAACCGTGGAGGTGCCGCTGATGCCGGTACGGGTGACATCAAAAATCACTTCGGTGAGACCGCCGCCTGTGCCTTCTGCCAGACTGGCGTTGCGGGCGGCTATGGCGACGCCGACTTCGTCCTGACGCAGCATGCCTTGCACCGGTGTGCTGTCGATATTGATGCCGCTGCCAGAAATTGTGACCTGGAAAGCTTCGTCGGCTTCGACCACATCGTCGCCGCGCGCATAGAGCGTGAAGCTCTGGCTGCTGACGCCCGCAGCAAGCGTGATGCTGCCGGTGAGCGGGCTGATGAAGTCGTCGGCGTCCACGTCGCCCGTGACCTGATAGTTCACGGTGATGGCGCTGTCGGTATTGCCAGCACGTAGCAACTGGTAAGTGAAGGCGGTCTGCGTGCCGGCGGCACCTTCCTGGCGGTCAATATCAAGGCCGATCAGGGTGACGCCGAGGTCGTCAGAGAGAATGGTGGCGACGGCGGTGCCGGCATTTGGTGCAATGGTGACGCCAGTGCCCGGGTTGGAGAGCTGAACGGCGAATTGCTCATCCAGTTCGGTCAGCGTGTCGCCGGCGACTTCGACGGTGATGGTCTTGCTCATTTCGCCGACACCGAAAACCACGCTGCCTGAGGGCAGGGCGCCGCCCACGAAGTCGTTGGCGTTGGCCTGGTTGCCGCCGCTGCCGATCACCGCCCAATCGATGGTGGCGGTAGTGGTGGAGGCGCCGACGCGGCTGACGGTGAAGCTGAAGGCCGTGCTGCCGCTGTTGCCTTCGGTGAGCGAAGGGGTGACCGCGCTGATGGAGACCTGGCTGTCGTCGTTGCGGATGATGCCCAAGGCTTCGCTGCCGACCAGATTGGCGCCTGCCGCGTTGCTCAGGGTGACCCGGAAGGTCTGGTCCTGGCCGTAGGTGTAGTCGCCGGCGACCTGGATGGTGATATCGCGGAAGCTTTCGCCATCGGCAAAGTTGATCGTACCGGATGGCAGAATGCCGCCAACAAAATCGTCCGCCCCCGCTGGGTAGCTGCCCGAGCCTGTTACGCGCCAGTCGACCGAAGCCGTGCCATCGGCCAGCCCGAGGCGTTCGACACGGAAGGTGAAGTCGGTGCTGCCCACATTGCCTTCGGCCTTGTCGGCATCAAGTGCGCTGATTGATATCCCTGTGTCATCGTTGGCGATGGTGGTCTCCGCGCTGCCTTCAAGAATGGTGGCGCCTTCGGGATCAGACAGCACGAGGGTGAAGGTCTCGTCATATTCGCCAATGGCATCGCCAAGCACGGTCACGCTGATCTGCTGGGTCGATTCGCCAGCCTGGAAAGCTACCGCGCCGGAGGGGAATACGCCGCCGAAGTCTGCTGCATTGGCTGGGCGGCTGCCGCTGGGGATGATCTCCCACAAAGCGCTGGAAGAGCCGGAAATATCGCCGCTACGGGTGACGGTGAAGGTGAACACGGTTTCAACGCCGTCATCGCCTTCGGGTGTTGAAGAGGCATCGGCGCTGACCATCAGTACGCAGTCATCATTGAGCACGGTTGCGGTGACAGCCGAGCCGGTGACTGTTGAACCGTAGGCGGGATTGGTGAGCGAGACGGCGAAGGTTTCGTCGTATTCGCCGAGCGCATCTCCGATCACTTCAACGGTGAAGGTCTTGCTGGTTTCGCCATCGGCAAAGCTCACCGTGCCGGTGCTGGCGACCAGTTCATCCAGACTCAGCGGATGAGTGCCGCTGCCTGCCGCCACCCAGTCGACCTGGGTCGGGCCGGTTGCGGTGCCGCTGCGGGTGATGCTGAAGGTATAAACCGTGCTGCCGGAATTGCCCTCGGCGTGGGTGACGGACACCCCCGAAATCGTGAGCGTGTCGTCGTCATCCACGATTTGCCCGGCGACATTGTTGTCGGTAATGTCAGCGTGGGCGCTGGCGTTGGAGAGCTGTACGGTGAAGGCTTCGTTGCCTTCCCAGTCGCCATCGCCAGCGAGGTCAATGGTGATGATCTGGCTGGTTTCGCCCACAGCAAAGCTCACGCTGCCCGAGGGCAGTACGCCACCCGCGAAATCAGCGGCCGTGGCAGTGCCTGCGATCACACTCCAGTCGACCGTGGTGCTGACCGATAGATCGCCGCTGCGCGTGACCGTGTAGCTGAGCTGGCCGGGGTTGCCGGTATCGCCTTCCACGGCACTACCGATGATTGCAGTCAGGGCCAGGTCGACGTCGTCGTTGCGGATGATGGCGGCGGCAGTTGAGGCGCCGCTGTCTATCGTGCTGCCTGCGCCGGGGGTATGCAGCGCGACGCTGAAGGCTTCATCGCCTTCGACATCGCGATCGCCCGTAGCCTGCACGGTGAGAATGGCGCTGCTTTGCCCATCGGCAAAGCTGACCGTGCCGCTGGTGGCGACAAAATCGGCGGCGCTGGTGTCGCCATGTACGATCTGCCAGCCCACGGTGCTTGTGCCGATGAGGCTGCCGGTGCGGGTGACGGTGAAGGTAAAGCTGCCGGCGCTGCCCGAGCCTTCGCTGGCATCAGCTGCCAGGGGGGCGATGCTCATCACGTCGTCATCATTGACAATGGTGGTGTCGACGCTCTGCGTGGTGAAACTGTGGGTGAGGCTGTCTGCGGGGGCTGCGAGGGTGATGGTAAAGCCTTCATCCGCTTCCAGCACGCTGTCGCCCGCGACTTGCACGGTGAAGTCCTGCGTACTCTGGCCTTGCGTGAACACCAGAGTACCGGAAGGGAACAGATTGCCGACGAAGTCGGCGGTGCTGGCGGCATCGCTGCCGCTGCCCGCCACGCTCCAGTCCAGCGTGGTGGCTGACAGGCTGCCCGTGCGGGTGACGCGATAGATGTAGCTGCTCGCGCCATCGCCTTCGCCGGAAGGAATGCTAAGCGCGCTGATGACCCAGTCAACGTCATCACTGATGATTGTGCCGTTGGCTGTGCCGACCACGATGTCTGCGCCAGTGGAGGCATTGGAAAGATTGACGGTGAAGGCCTCGTTGCCTTCAACCTCCACATCTCCCTGCACGCCGACGGTGATGGTCTTGGATAGTTCGCCGCTGGCAAAGCTCAGGCTGCCGGAGGGGAGTACGCTTCCCACGAAATCGGCGGCATCCGCAGTGCCTTCAGCCACATCCCAGTCGACCGTGGCGGCAAGTGTGGTATTGCCGCTGCGGGTGACAGTGAAGGTGAAATCGGTGCTGCCGCTGGCGCCTTCCGCCTTGCTGGCATCGCTGGCGGTAATTCGTAGCGAGGCTTCGTCGTCGGTAATCGTGGCGTCGGCCGTATTGTTGGTGAAGACGATGCCGCCTGGGCCGGTGAGCGTGAGGCGGAAGTTTTCATTAGCCTCGCCTCGGTAGTCTCCGCTGACTGGCACCGAGATGGTCTGGCTGGTCTCGCCAGCGGCGAAGCTGACCGTGCCGAAGGTGAAATCGAAGTCGTCAGCCGATGTGCCGTCGGCACCGATGCCAGCTACGCTCCAGTTCAGCGTTTGCGCGCCGGTCAGGTTGCCACTGCGGGTTACGACGAAATCGAGGTAAGTGGTATCTCCCGGATTGCCTTCGAGCTGGGTGGCGGGGGCCGTTACGTCAAACACGATATCGTCGGCCAGGATGGTGCCGCTGGCTGTGGCGGTGGTGATGGTGACGCCGCTGCTCGGGTTGCTCAGGGTGACGGTGAAATCTTCATCCGGCTCACCAGCCAGATCGCCGCTGACGTTGATCGTCAGCGTGACGCTGGCTTGCCCTGCAGGCAGGGTCAGCGTGCCGGAAGGCAGCGTGCCGCCGAAATCGGCGCCATTGGCGGGGTTGGCCCCGCTGCCGGTGATGGCGTAATCGACGGTTTCGGCATCATCCAGCGCGCCGCTGCGGGTGATGGTGAAGGTGAAGGCGGTTGTGCCGCTGTTGCCTTCATTCAGCACGGCACTGGCGGCGGCAATGGCGATGGTGGCGTCGTCATTGACGGTGGTGCTTGTTGCGGTAGCGGTCTGGATCTGCCCGCCTGCGGCATTGGACAGGGTGATCGTGAAGGCTTCGTCGCTTTCCACCGAAACGTCGCCGACAACCTCGACGGTGATCGTCTTGTTGGCATCACCATCGGCAAAGCTGACGGTGCCGCTGGGCAGGCCGCCGTTGCTGCCCAGCGCATCGGTGGTGGCAAAGTCGGCCGTGTCTGCGCTGGCAGTGGAGAGCGCCCAGTCGACGGTAGCTGCGCCAGCCGTGTTGCCGCCCCGCGTGACCGTGAAGGTGAAGCTGGTCGTGCCGCTATGGCCTTCCTGCAGGGTGGTCTGGTTGGCTGCAAGATGGAACACCGCATCATCATTCTCGATGGTGCCGGTGGCGGTAGCCTGGGTGATGGTGTCGCCCGTGGTGCCTGCGCCGAGGCTGATGGTGACGGTGTAGTCCTCGTCGGTCTCGGGCGTGGTGTCGCTGGAAGGCGTGACGGTGATGGTTTGGGTCATCTCGCCGGGCGCGAAGGTGACCGAACCGGAAGGAAGGGTGCCGCCGAAGTCGGCCGCATCGGCGCTGCCAGCTGAAACTGTCCAGTTGATGGTCTGGCTCTGGGCGGTGTCGTGGGTGCGGGTGACGGTGAAGGTCTGGCTGCTGCTCTCGGGGCTGCTGCCCATCAGCGGGTTGATGGCGAAGCTGCTGTCGTCGTTGTTGATCAGCCCGGCGGCCGAGATGTCGATGGCTTCGTCTACACCCACGAGGTTGGAGAGCTGGATGGTGAAGCTCTCTGCGGCCTCTGGCGTGATGTCGCCGACTACGGTGACGCTGATGATCTTGCTCGATTCGCCCGCCGCGAAGCTGATGCTGCCGCTGGTGGCGCCCGTGAAATCCCCGGCGGCTGTCGTGCCGTGCAGCAGGCTCCAGTCCATGCTAGAGGCGCCGGTTAGGTCGCCCGAGCGCGTGACCGTAAAGTTCAGGGTCTGGTTGCTGTCGCTTTCGGTGATGCTGTTGTCGGCAATGCTGATGCCGGTGTCGTCGGTGACGATGGTCAGCGTGGCGGTGGCAATGTTGTGCGTGTTGGTGATGTTGGGCGAAGGACTGGTCAGCACGTCTTCATAGATGACGACGCGGAAGGTCTCACTGTTTTCGGCGAGCAGATCGCCCGCAACCAGCACGCTGAAATTTTTGGTGAGTTCGCCGTTGGCGAAGCTGACGGTGCCTGAGGGCAGGCCGCCGTTGTTGCCAAGCAGGTCGGTGCTCGTGAAGTCAGCACTGTTGACGGGGTTGGCGCCGATGGCCTCGACGCGCCAACGTACGTTGGCGGCACCGGTGTAGCCCGTGCCGCCGCGCGTGACCTCGAAGGAGAAGGTCTGGTTGGCGCCCTGATCGGTTTCGACGAGGCTGGTGGCAGCGGGTGTCAGGCTGTAGGTGGAGTCGTCGTCGCGAATCGTCCCGGCGACATTAAGTGTCGTGCTGGGTGTGGTGTAGCTGTTGTAGGCATCCAGATAGTAGCTCTGGAAGCGCACCGCAGCGCCCTCCGCGTCGGCAGGGGCGGAGAGCTGCAGGGTGAAGGTCTCGTCGGTCTCGACCGTGGTGTCGTCGGCAAGGATGTCGGCCAGCGAGATGTTGTAGGTGTACTCGCCGTAGGCCGTGGGCCGTGCCGCCAGCGTGAAGTTGCCCGTGGTGGTCTGGAAATCCCCGGCATTCGTCGTGCCGTGCGTGATGGTGTAGTTGACCACGACATCGCTGTCGAGCCGACCGCCGCGCGTGACGTTGAAGGTCAGCGGATTGCCTTCGTAGGCGGTGGTGGTCACGTTGTTGTTGTAGCCACCGTCGGCGTTGTTGGTGTCCCAGCCGTTCACCCACAGGCGGATGTCATCGTTCTTGAGTGTGGTAGTGACGCTGGCCAGGCTGTTGTTGATGTCGGCCGGGCCGTAGGCATCGGTGTAGAGCGGCCAGTGTTCGGCGTCATCGGGGTCGAGCACGCTGAAGGTCAGGGTCTTGTCGGTCTCGACATAGCGGTCGCCCTGAAAGGTGACGACCACTGTCTTGGTGGTTTCGCCTGCGGCGAAGCTGACTAGGCCGTAGGTGTCGTTGGAGTAAGGCTCCTGCACGCCGGTGGCATTGCCGGCATAGGTCTGGATTTCGGCGCTGCCTGCTGCGCTGGCCCAGTTGATGGCGTCGCCGGTCAGGCGCCAGGCCACCGTGGTCGGATAGCCGAGGCTGCCGTCCAGGCTGCCCTGATCGGTGCGCGTAATGGTGAAAGTGACGCTGTTGCCTGCGGCCGAATCGTTGACGCCAGTGCCTTCCCAAGTGGTAGCGCTGCTGACCGAGACGCTGATCAGCGGATCAGAGTCGTTGTCGTAGATGCGCGCGGTGTCGGTGTAGCCGGTCGTGGCGGTTTCCTGATCGTGATTGAGCTCGCCGTCATCAATGTTGTTGGCATTGGAGAGCACGATGGGCAGCTCTTCGCGCCAGGTTTCGGTCCAGCCGTCATCCACGGTGACCACGACGATGGTCTTGGTCGTTTCGCCATCGGCGAAAGTCAGGGTGCCGGACCAAGTGCCTGCAGCGAAGTTCGCGGAACCGTTGGACGGCGTCACGCTGTCAATGTCGGAGGGGTCGAGGTCGTACCAGGTGCCTGTGCTGGCATTGCTCTCGTTGGTGGTCTCGGAGCCAGGCAGCACCAGCGCCCAGTCGACCGTGTCGGTGCCGCGCATGTCACCGCTGCGCGTGATCGTATATGTGAGCGTGCCGCCCTCGACGACATCGTTGACCGCGGCATCGAAGCGCGTATCGTCGTTACCAATTATGCCGATGTTGTACTGCAGGGCGCCGGATGTGTCGTTGCCGTTGATTGAGGATCCGGCGCTGGGGTTCTCCAGGTAGACGCTGAAGTACTCGTCGAATTCGCCGATGTCGTCGGGCCGCGTGTAGAACTTGATGTAGGCCCATTGCTGGCCGTCGGCGAAAGTAACAGTGCCGGACGGAAGCGCTCCGGCGACGCTGATGGCCGTGATGTCACCACTGCCGTCGCGCGTGATGTCGAGGAAGTCGTCAGCACTGACGGCTGGGGAATTGTAAGTAGCAATGCGCCAGCCCACGCTGGCGGTGCCTGCGGTGGCGACCTGGCGCTGCACGGCGAAGATGTGCTCAACGTAGGCGTAGTCGGTGCCGCCGATGTTGATGATGGTGGAACCTACGCCACCGTCCTCGGGCGAATCGCCTTCGGCTCGCGTCAGCAGGGCGTTGCCCGGGGTGAGCGTCTGCACGCTGGTGTTGGCGACCTCGCGGTCGCTGAGATAGAACACCGCCTCGTCGCGCTGGATTTCCGAGAACAGATAGCCGTTGGTGGTGGAGTTGTAGGAGTTGCCGTTGTAGATGTAGCCACCCAGCAGGGTGTTGTTGTAGAAGATCCAGGTGCCGGGGCTGTAGTCGGGGTCGGAGTAGGTGGAGCGGATGTGGTCGTAGCCGCTGCCGCCATTGAAGGTCAGCGCAAACCATTCGTCATTTTCCGGCGTGTCGTCGCCGGGCACCGTGACGGTGACGGTCTTGACGGTCTCGCCCGCCGCAAAGCTGACCGTGCCGGAGGGGAAGCTGCCGCCCATATCGGTGGTGTTGGCAGCGGCAGACCAGGCGTCGCCATCGGTCGGGTCATACAGCTGCAGGCTGCCGCTGGCGGCAGCGGCCGTCCAGTTGATGGTGGTGGCGCCCGCGACGTTGCCGGAGCGTGTGATGGTGTAGCTGAAGACAGTGTTCTCGCCGGCCACTTTCTCGGCCATGCGCATGTCGTCGGCCTGCAGGGTCAGCAGGGTATCGTTCTCGACGATGGTGCTGGCATAGTTGCTGGTGCTGCCAAGCGAACTGCCTGCGTTGGGGTTGGACAGCGAGACGTTGAAGGTCTCGTTGTTCTCGACGCTGTTCAGACCCGTATCGCCGTGAATGTAGACCGTGATGGTCTGGGTTGCGACGCCACTGCCGAAGGTCAGTGTGCCGCTGGGCGTGATGTGGGACGCCACGCCGTTGGTGAAGTCGTTGGAACTGGTCGTGCCGTGCACGACGCTCCAGTCCACCGTGCTGGTCTGGGTCAGGGTGCCGGTGCGTGTGACGGTGTAGGTCATCGCCACGCCAGTGCCGTGACCGGCATCGCCCTCGGTGGCACTCGCCGTGCCAGCGGTGATGTTGAACTGCGCGTCGTCATTGCGCACGTAGCCGTCGGCCGTGCCCGTGCCGATCTCGGTGCCGGAGGACGGGCTGCTGAGATTGATGCGCAGGGTTTCGTCGGTTTCGAGTGCGCTGTCGCCGGCCACGCGCAGCGTGATGGTCTTGCTCGTTTCGCCGCTCGCGAAACTGATGGTTCCGTAAGGAATGCCGTCGCCATCCTCGGAAACGCCCGCCGGTTGGGTGGCGAAGAAATCGCTACCATTGACGGCGTTGGCAACGCCCGTGTCGATGGCCCAGTTCACGGTGCTGTTCTGCGCGGTGTTGCCGCTGCGCGTGACGGTGAATGTGTAGTCGACGTAGCTGCTGTTGCCTTCGTTCTTGTCGGCCAGCAAAGGGGTAATCGATACGCTGGCGTCATCGTTGGTGAGGATGGTCGATGCGCTGGCCGTGGTGATGTTGCTGTTGGCCGGGGCATTCGACAATGTGACCGTCATGGTCTCGTCGGACTCGACCGCGGAGTCGCCCGCGATGTTGACCACGATGCTGGCGGTGGTCTGGCCATCGGCAAAGCTGACCGTGCCGGTGGCGGCCTGGCCGCTGGCCAGATCGGTGCTGGTGTCGAAACCATCAGCGCCGGTGATGGTCCAGGTGAGATCGCGCGTGCCGGTGAGCGAGCCGCTGCGCGTGACGGTGTAGGTGACGGTGCTGTCACTGTTGCCTTCGGCACGGCTGCTGGTCTCCGTGCTGATGGCGAAGTTGTCGTCGTCGGTGAGGGTGAGTGCACTGGCGCTGCCGTCACCGGACTGGATCGTGCCACCCGTGGGGTCGCTTATGACGACTTGCAGCGTCTCGTTGCTCTCCAGCGTGGTGTCGCCTGCGACCTGGATGGTGATGGTCTGGCTGGTTTCGCCCGCTGCAAAGCTGACGCTGCCGCTGGGCAGGCCGCTGTTGGTGCCGAGTGCATCCTGATTGCCGGTGAAGTCGGCGGTGGTGAGACCCGCGGCGGCGGTAACCGCCCAGTTCACGCTGCCAGTGCCGGTGGTGTCGCCGCTGCGGGTGACGGTGAAGGTGAAGGCGGTGCTGCCGCTCGCACCTTCATAGGTGTTGGCAGGTGCAGCGACGGCGAAGTTGGTGTCGTCGTTGAGGATGACTGTGTTGGCCGTGGCGGTGCTGATGAAGCCGGTGGAGGGGTTGGTCAGGGTCAGGGTGAAGGTTTCGTCGCCTTCGGCCACGGTATCGCCGATCACGTCGAAGGTGACGGCCAGGGTGTCTTGCCCCACGCCGAAGCTCAGGGTGCCACTGGGCAGCACGCCGCCCGCCAGGTCGGCCGCCGTGGCGCCGCCGCTTCCAGTGATGGCGTAATCGATGCTGGCAGCAACACTGAGGTCGCCGGTGCGGGTGATGCTGTAGGCGATCTGCGTATTGCCGGAAGAGCCTTCGGCGATGCTGGCGTTGGCGGCCGCGACGGCAAAGCTCTGATCCTCGTTGCGGATGATGCCGCTGGCGGTGGCGTCCTGGATGTTCTGCGGGGTGGTGTCGGCAAGCCGGGCGTTGCTGATGGTGACGGTGAAGGTCTCATCTGGCTCCACGTCGGTATCGCCCGAAACCGTGAAGCTGATGGTCTGGCTGGCTTCATTGGCGGCGAAGCTGAGCGTGCCACCGGGCAGGCTGCCGCCGAAGTCGATTGCGTCGGCGGGTGCGGCGCCGCTACCGGTGATGGCCCAATCTACCGTGGCGGCATCACTGATGGAACCGGCGCGGGTGACGCGATAGGTGTAGGTGACCGTACCGCTATTGCCTTCGGCATGGTCGGCTGAAAGCGCGATGATGGAAAAGCCGGTGTCATCGTTGAGGATGGTGGCGCTGGCGGTAGTGCCAGTGAGTTCGGTGTTGGCGCCGGCGCCCTGGAGGACGATGGAGAAGCTCTCGTCCTGTTCTACCTGATCGTCGGTGGCGACGTTGACAGTAACCTGCGCCGTGCTTTCACCCGCGGCAAAGGTGACGGTACCGCTGGGCAAACCGCTGTTGCTGCCGAGCTGATCCTGACCGCTGATGAAATCGTTGCCCGCCGCCGAGCCTGCACCGCCTGCGAGTTGCAGCACCCAGTCGATGCTGGTGGAGGCGGTGAGATCGCCGCTACGGGTGACGGTGAAGGTGAAGGCGGTCGAGGCGCCGTCTGCCGTGTTGCCTTCGTTCTGCGATGCTGCATCGGCAGTGACGGCCAGCGCCGCGTCGTCGTTGAGCACATCGGTGCTGGCGCTGGGGGTTGTCAGATAGGTGCGTGCCTGGGCCGGGTTGCCAGCCGGGTTGCTCAGGGTGATGGTGAGGGTTTCGTCGGTCTCGTTGAGGTTGTCGCCGATCTGGGTGAGGCTGATCGTTTTGCTGGTTTCATTCGGGGCGAACGATAGCGAGCCGGAAAGTGCCGTGCCGCCTGCAAAATCGGCCGCATCCATACCGCTTGCAGCCCAGTCGATGACCACATTCGAAGCCAGATCGCCCGTACGGGTGACGGTGTATTGCAGCACCCGGCTCGTGCCATCTGCGCCTTCGGCGACGCTTGCAGTAGCGGCGCTGATACTGATGCCGATGTCGTCCGCAATGATGCTGCCGCCGGCCGTTGCGTTGGTGATGTCGGCATTGCCGTCGGCACCCGAGAGGGTGATCGTGAAGCCTTCGGTGGACTCGATGTCGGTATCGCCGAGGGTTTCGATGGTGATGACCTTGCTCAGCTCGCCCGGCGCGAAGCTGAGGCTGCCCGAGGGCAGCACGCCGCCCACGAAATCGGCAGCATTGACAGGATTGCTGCCAGTGCCGGCGAGTGCCCAGTTGACGGTGGTGGTGCCGGTAGTGACGCCGGTGCGGGTGACGGTGAAAGTGTGGCTGACGCTGCCAGTGTCGGCTTCTGCCAGATTGGTGCTGGTGGCGGTGATGGCCAGGCCGGTGTCGTCGTTGCGGATCGTGCCGTCGGCGGTGTTGGTGGAGATCGTGGTGCCTGCCGAGGCGTTGGCCAGGGTGACGCGGAAGCCTTCATCCGCTTCCTGATTGAAATCGCCATTGACGGTGATGGTGATGGTCTGGCTGGTTTCACCGCTGGCGAAATTCACCGTGCCTGAGGGGAATACGCTGCCTGCAAAATCAGCGGCGTCTGCGGCATGGGTGCCAATGCCGGATACGCTCCAGTCGACGCTGGTGGCCGCATCGGTATTGCCATTGCGGGTGACGGTGAAAGTGTAGTCGCGCGTGGCGCCGTTGGCGGCCTCGGGCAGATCGGCATCGGTGGCGGCAATCGCCAGGGTGTTGTCGTCGTTGAGGATCGTGCCGGTCTGCGTGGCGGTGGTGATGGTGGTGCCGTTACTGTTGTTCGACAGGGTGAGGGTGAAACTTTCATCGGCCTCAAAGTCGTTGTCGCCCTGCATGCTGAGGGTGATGGTTTTGCTGGTCTCGCCTGCCATGAAGGTAAGCGTGCCGGACGGGAAGGCGCTGCCCGCGAAGTCGCTGGCCGAAGCCGAATCACCGGAGCCGACGCCGGACACGGCATAGTCAACCGTATCGCTACCTGCTGTGTCCCCCGTGCGTACGACAGTGAAGCTGATGGTGGTGCTGCCGCTGTGCCCCTCGCTGACCGGTGCGGAGGCTTGCAGTTCGAAGGCCGCGTCGTCGTTGCGGATCACGCCGTTGACTTCGCTGACCAGCAACTCGGTGCCGACCGAGGTGTTGCTGAGCTGGATGGAAAAGCCCTTGTCGGGTTCGATGATCACATCGTTGCTGAGCGGGATGGTGACCAGCAGGCTCGATACGCCGCGCCCAAAGGTGAGGCTGCCGGAGGGAATGCTGTCGCTGCCGAAATCACTCGCAACGACGCCATCGGTGCTGGCCGGGATCAGGTTCCAGTCGACGGTGGATACCCCCGTCGTATCACCCGTACGCTGCACCGTAAAGGTGAGTTGTGAAGGCTGGCCGGGGTTGCCTTCAGGCACATTCAGACTGGTGGCGACCAGGGTGAGGCCGGCGTCGTCGTTGAGCACGATGCCGCTGGCGCGGTCAACTTCCAGCACCACACCGCTCTGGTTGGTAGTGAGCACGATCTCGTAGCTCTCATGCGGCTCGAAAACAGCATCCGCGCTGGGTGTGACGATGAGCGTCTTGCTCATCTCACCCGCAGCAAAGGTGATGCTGCCCGAGGGCAGGGTGCCGCCGAAGTCGGCCGCATTGACCGGGTTGATGCCGGCGCCCAGGAGTTGCCAGTCGACGGTGACCTCACTGTCGAGGTATTCGCTGCGGGTCAGGGTGAAGGTGTGGCCCAGCGTGGTGCTGCCTGAGCCTTCCTTGACGATGCTGTCGGTGGCGACGATGCGGATGGCTGCGTCGTCCGGGTCGATGGTGGCAATCGCTGTTTCAGTGCGGATGATGGAGTTGGCATCCTGCGCCTGCAGGGTGACAGCATAGCTCTCGAATCCTTCAAGCTCGCTGTCGCCGAGCAGCTCGACTGAAAGAATCCGGCTGCTTTCACCGGGTGCGAAACTGATTGTGCCGGACATTGGCGTGCCGGGCGCGAAATCGTCAGTTTCTGTCGGATTCTCGCCGTAACCGCTGAGGGTGTAGCCCACGCTGCCGCTTGTGCTGGTGTCACCGGTGCGGGTAACCAGGAATTGCTGGATACCTCCAGCGCCGTTGCCCTCGAGTGTCGAGGCGGTGACTGCGGTGATGTCGTACTGGGTTTCGTCTGAGCGGATCACCCCCTGTATCTCGCCGTTGATGATGAGGGTGTTGGTTGGGGCGTTGGCGAGAATGATGCTGAAGGTCTCGTCCTGTTCGGGAATGGCGTCGCCATTCACATACAAGGTGACAAGCTTGCTGGTTTCCGAGGGGCCGAAGCTGATCGTGCCGCTGGGGCGGCCGCCGTTGTCGCCCAGGTTGTCGGGTGAGGCGGTGAAGTCGAGCCCGTCCGGCGCACTGGCGCCACGCGGAATCAGGCGGTAGTCAATGTCCATTGCCTGGTTCAGGCTCTCGGAGCGAATCACCGTGAAAGTGATGGCGACTTGCGTACCTGTTCCGCCTTCGATGACATCGGTGGTGCCTGCAATGATGGAAAATCCCAGATCGTCGTTGGTAAGCGTGGTGCTGGCTTCGCTGGAGCCCAGCGACAGATTCCCCGTCGGATTGCTCAGGCGGACGGTGATGGTTTCATCTGGCTCGATGTTCCGGTCGCCGCTGACCGTGAGGGTGATGGCCTTGTCTGTTTCGCCGATGGCGAAATTGACACTTCCGGATGGCAGGGTCCCGCCGAAATCATCGGCATCCACGGTGCCGCCGGCCACGCTCCAGTCCACGCTGCTGGCAGATAGCGCGTTGGTGCGGGTGATGTTGAAGCTGACCGTGCGCGTCTCGCCCAGATCACCTTCTGCTACTGATACGGCTGCAGCGGAGATCGATGCCAGCGCGTCATCATCACCGACTTGCGTCAGCGCGGTGGTCGCGAGGCTATCGAGATTCAGATTGTCGCCGGGGTTGGAAAGGGTCACTGTCCAGGTTTCATCTGGCTCAATGAAGCGGTCGCCTGTCAGGGTGAAGTTGATGGTGCTGGCGGTTTCGCCATCTGCAAAATTCACTGTGCCGGTTGGCAGGGTACCGCCGAAGCGGGCGGGATCAAGTCCGCTCAAAGCCCAATCAACGCTGGACGCTCCCGTGCCCAGACTGCGCGTGACGGTGAAGGCGAGCGTGGCGCTCTCGCCTGTATCGCCTTCGAGCAGACTGGCCGTTACCGCCTGGATGCCGACGCTCGCGTCGTCATTGACCAGGATGGTGCTGGCGCTGGCAGTGGTGCCCAGATTGAGATTGGCGCCTGGATTGGTGAGGGTGACGAGCAGGGTTTCATCGCCCTCGATGCTCTTGTCGCCTGCCACTTCGATGGTGAAGGAGGCGGTGGCTGCGCCTGCGGCGAAATTCAGTGTGCCGCTGGTGGCTTGGCCGGTAGCGAGGTCGGCGGCATCGACGCCGCTGAGGTTCCAGTCGACGCTGCTGGCAGATTCGGTATTGCTGCGGGTAGCGGTGTAGGTGAGCAGGGTGGTGGTACCCGAGCTGCCTTCGAGAATGCTGGTCTGATCGACGGCGAGATTGACTGTGCCATCGTCGTTGCGGATGACGGTGCTGGCGCTGCTCGGGCTGCCCAGGTCGAGGGCACCTGCCGGATTGGAGAGGCTGACCACGAGCGTTTCGTCGGATTCGATGGTGCGATCACCCTGAATGTCGACGGTGAATGTCGTGCTCAGTTGCCCGGCCGTGAAATTGAGGCTGCCGGTCGTGGCTTGCCCTGTTGCCAGATCGGCACTATCGAGCCCGCTCAGAGACCAGTCGACGCTGCTCGCATAGAGCGCATTTGTGCGTGTCACCGTGTAGGTCAGTGTGCGGACACCGGCAGCATCGCCTTCGGCAATGCTGGCTTGATCGACACTGATGCTGACCTGGGCATGATCGTCGTTGAGCACGGTGGTGCTTGCCTGATCATTGCTGTCGAGACTGAGGTTGTTGCCCGGATTCGAAAGGCTGACGAGCAGGGTTTCGTCGAATTCGATCGTGGTGTCGCCTTGCAGGGCGACACTCAGGGTGATGCTGGCCTGGCCTGCGGCGAAGTTTGCCGTGCCGGTCATGGCTTGCCCGGAGGCAAGATCGTCGGCGGTGAGGCCGGTCAGGGTCCAGTCCACGCTGCTGGCACTCTGGGTGTTGTCGCGCGACAAGGTAAAGCTCAGCAGCTGCGTGCCGCTATCCCCTTCGCTGACGCTGGGCAGTGAGGCGCTGATGCCGACCAGTCCATCATCGTTGACCAGGATGGTGCTGGCGCTGGCAGTGGTGCCCAGATTGAGATTGGCGCCTGGATTGGTGAGGGTGACGAGCAGGGTTTCATCGCCCTCGATGCTCTTGTCGCCTGCCACTTCGATGGTGAAGGAGGCGGTGGCTGCGCCTGCGGCGAAATTCAGTGTGCCGCTGGTGGCTTGGCCGGTAGCGAGGTCGGCGGCATCGACGCCGCTGAGGTTCCAGTCGACGCTGCTGGCAGATTCGGTATTGCTGCGGGTAGCGGTGTAGGTGAGCAGGGTGGTGGTACCCGAGCTGCCTTCGAGAATGCTGGTCTGATCGACGGCGAGATTGACTGTGCCATCGTCGTTGCGGATGACGGTGCTGGCGCTGCCATGTGAGCCGATGGTTAAGTTGGTGCCGGGGTTGTGTAGGCTGACGACTAGTGTTTTATCAGCTTCAATGCTGCGGTTCCCCATGAGGGTTAGCGAGATGGTGTGGGAGGTTTCTCCAGTCGCAAAGTTTACGGTTCCCGAAGGCAGGGTTCCGCCGAAATTGGCTGCGTCAAGGCCGCTGACGCTCCAGTCAACAGAGTTCGCGATGACGCCTTCGCTACGTGTGATGGTGAAATTCAAGGCCTGGCTGCTTCCGCTGTCGCCTTCGCTTACTTCGACTTGTGTTGCGCTGATGTTTACGATGTCGTCATCGTCGATGACTTCGGTGCTCGCCGAGGCAGTGGCAATCACCATCTCGGGATTGTTGCTGGAAAGTGTAACGGTCCAGATGGCATCTGGTTCTATGGTGTTATCGCCGGTCACGATTGAAATCGTGGCCCGTTCTTGACCGGCTCCGAACGCAATCTCGCCAGATAGGGGTTGAGTGCCGAAGATGGCACCTGTTGCCCCGGCGATCTGCCAATTGACGCTGCCAGCCGAGTGCGGATTCGTGCGGGTGACGATAAATTCGATAGTGCTGTCGGGGCCGCCTTCATCTGTGCTAGCTAGCGCGGCGGCGATGCTCACCTCACTGGGCGGCAGGCTACTGGTGGGCGGCACGTAAGGGGGGATATCCGGCGTTGATGATCCCCCTCCCAGCGAAATATCTGCGGAAATTAGCAGCGGCGTTACAGGGTCTAGCCCGGTGCCGATACCGGTTTCGATACCACCGAGCAACACGGGATCTGTGCCGTTGCCGGTCAATGCGGTAATCTCGGGGCGGCCAGTGCGTTGCAGGCTGCCTGGCGTGAAGGCATCACCAGTCAGGACGGTGAGTTCCGGAGCGTGGATGGTATTGTCCGAAGCCTCCCTTGTCAGAGCCGTGAGTTCTGGCCGCAATATGCTGCCCAGATTTCGCGGCGGGGGAAGTGATGTTGCATCCCCGGTCGGCAACGATCCGTGGTCGCTTGCTCCGGCATCGATGAAATTACTGATGCTCTGGGAGGGGAAATCGGGAAATGCCTCGGCGACGGAGGTGAACAGTGTTGCATCAAAAAGCGTGGAGAGCAGGTCGCCCAGGCCGCTGCGCAAAACCGGCAAGCCGTCCTGGCTGGAGAATTCTTGCAGCAGCCTCTGCATGGCTTCGCGCAGCAATAGCTGCAACTGCAGCACCTGTTCTGTAGACAGGCCACGTGCTGCAAGTGCCTGACCAATCTGGATGATCACCGAGTCAAGCGGATTGGCCTCCGCGTTGGCAAGTGCCTGTTGGTAGGCGTCGATACCGGCGGCGGTGATGGACTGGATGTCTGTTTGCACGATTACCGGGGTGTTAGCCATGATTTTGCTCCTGCATCAACGCCTGGGTGATGTTTGTTTGCAACGCTTGGCCGACATTTCGGCCAAGAAGGACTGTCTCGATCAGGGGTGGCCGGCAGACAGTGGAACCTGGATTTCCTGCACGATCATCAGACGGCCCGCTTCCTCTCTCAGGATCAGGCGTTTACCCACCTGATCTGAGAAATTTGCTGCACGGTAGCGTTGCAGGAATTCCACAACAATTCCCCCGTTTTCAGGGGTGCTGCGTGCGTCACCAATCTCTATCTGGATTTTTCCTGCTTTGCTGATGCGTTGGCGCCGCTGGGCAAGCCATTGCTCACGGCTTAAACCGTTGGCTGGCTGGAAGTTGTCTGCGTAGCTGGCGAGATAAACGTCAATGTTGGCGCTGGCCCAGGCTGCGCGCCATTGCTCGAGAAATGCCTTGACGCGAGCCGGGTCCGTTGCAGTCGATGGCGTAGCGGGGGTGGGCTGAGCTTCTGCAGTTATCGGAGTTGTTTGTGGCGCAGGGCGCGCTTGGGGAAGCTGGATTTCCTGCACGATCATCAGGCGGCCCCCTTCCTCTCGAAGGGTCAGGCGTTTACTTGTCTGATCTGCAAAATTTGCTGCACGGTAGCGTTGCAGGAATTCCACAACAGTGCTCCCGTTTTCAGGGGTGATGCGTGCGTCTCCAATCTCTATCTGGATCTTTCCTGCTTTGCTGATGCGTTGGCGCCGCTGGGTAATCCATTGCTCACGGCTCAAACCGTTGGCTGGCTGGAAGTTGTCTGCGTAGAAGGCGAGATAAGCGTCAATGTTGGCGCTGGCCCAGGCTGTGCGCCATTGCTCGAGAAATGCCTTGACGCGAGCCGGGTCCGTTGCAGTCGATGGCGTAGCGGGGGTGGGCTGGGCTTCTGCAATTATCGGAGTTGTTTGTGCCGCGATGGGTGATTGGTTCACTGCTGGCTCAGCCCCCCAGACGGTGGCATCGGTGATGACGCCCTCCTGATTGAATAGGCCTGGCTCAAGGCGCCCGCTGGCTCGCAAGACTCGGAAGGCGGCAATGATTTCTTCAACACGGGCCTCCAAAGCATCGCTGCGAGCATTGATCAGGGCGGTTTCGCCGTTGAGAATATCGAGAAGCGAGCGTCTGCCAAGCTCGCGTTCGCGCCGGGCGAGGTTGAGGAAGCTTGCTGAAATCTGTACCTGGTTATCTAGGATGTCTGCGCGCTGTTTCGACATCTGCCAGTTGCTCCAGGCAGAGCGAGCTTCCTCGCTGGCCTGGATGCGCACATAGTCCGTCTTGGCAGTGGCTGAATCGACGGCAGCTTGTGTCGCGTCCGAAAGATGCGTTGCGCGCATTCCTAGATCGAAGTTCCAGTTCAGTCGAGCTAAAACGCGTGAATTGTCTTTCTTGCCGAGCACCCCGTCGATCTCGTGTGCTTTGCTGTGGGAAAGCAACATATCTATACGGGGCATCAGCTCGCGGCTGATCTGTGCTCGCCGATCGGCATTGGCTACCCTTTGGCGGGCCAGTGCAGCCAATGTATCCGGATTGCTTTGCTTAACTGCTTCGTCCAGTGACGCCCCGCCTTCGGGCATTAGTGCGTCGGGTAGTTGAATGCCCTGAAGAGCATCGTCCGGCGCGGAATTCTCGCCAAACACGGCTTTGTAGCGATTAAGGGCTTCCGTCAGTTGGAGTTCGGCGCTTGTGCGCCGCGCTTCCGCGCCGGCAAGTTGCCCTTTGGCTTGGAGTACATCGGTTGCATAGCCTCGGCCTGCCTCTACCCGGGCGCTTTCCAGTTTTGTCTGGCGTTGGATATTGACTTCTGACTCTTTTGCAAAAGCATAGGCCTTGCGTGCCTTGATTAGCTTGAGTTGAGCTTCTACGGCAGCCAAAAGCAGGTTTTGTCTCTGAACATTGCGCTCGAAACCTTCTTTTTCAGCGACCGTGCTCGCCGCTTTCACTCTGGCGCTGGTGGCGCCAAAATCTGTCAGCAATTGGGTGAGTTGAGCCGATATTTCACGGGGGTTGAAGTTGCCTGAGGAGCCAGTTTCGCGGTCTATATCCTCACGCCCGGCATTGCCTTGAAGGGTGAGTCTTGGGAAATAAGCAGACGACTCAACGGCAATCTGCTTTTCCGCTGTGCGCACATCAGCGTTGACCATCTGCATCAATGCGTGCTCCTTTAGGGAAACTCTGCATAAGTAACCATCATGCAGCGCAATTTGAGAAAATGACGGCATTGTCATTGAGTTGATGAGACAGATGAAACCGATGAAGCAACTGAGCCTGGCCGAGACGGGGTTTTTGCCGAAA
>Ga0209066_10000369_pt1 | contig 67003 bp, 69 predicted proteins | sample All_14_2_FD_187198 | JGI IMG/M metagenome (GOLD analysis project Ga0209066, IMG submission 187198) | Freshwater microbial communities in response to fracking from Pennsylvania, USA - Allegheny Zone_MetaG_DW_15 (SPAdes) (version 2) ...
TGCGGGAGGGGGGGGAAACAGGCGCTTCTCCTGCCCTCCCGCATGCGCGAGAGGGCAAAACCGGTGCTTTCTTCTCCCCTCCCGCAGGCGGGAGGGGTCGGGGGTGGGCTTCTTCACCCTCCCAACGAAAAGGCCCGCCGTTTCCAGCGGGCCTTCCTGAAATCAGCCTGCGGCCAGCTGCTTTTCCAGCTCACCCAGCACCCGGTAGCAATCGAGCACCTTGGCGACCGAGCTGTTCGGCTCACGCCCTTCGCGGATCGCGGCGATGAATTCGCGGTCCTGCAGTTCGATGCCGTTCATGCTGACATCAACCTTCGAAACGTCGATCGGCTCTTCCTTGCCGTTCACCAGATCGTCGTAACGCGCGATATAGGTTGCGGTATCGCCGATATAGCGGAAGAACGTGCCCAGCGGCCCATCGTTGTTGAACGACAGCGACAGCGTGCAGATCGCGCCGCTCTCGCTCTTCAGCTGGATCGACATGTCCATCGCAATGCCGAGTTCGGGGTGGATCGGACCTTCAACCGCATTGGCCTTGACGATCTTGCCCGCCTGATAGGCGAACAAATCCACCGTGTGCGCGGCGTGGTGCCACAGCAGGTGATCGGTCCATGACCGGGCTTCACCCTTGGCGTTCATGTTCTTGCGGCGGAAGAAGTAGGTCTGGACATCCATCTGCTGGATGTTAAATTCTCCCGCAGTGATCTTGTTATGAACATATTGGTGCGAAGGATTGAAGCGGCGGGTGTGGCCGACCATGCAGACCTTGCCGGTCTCTTCCGCCACGCGCTGCACTTCCAGCGAATCCGCCCAGCTATCGGCCAGCGGGATTTCCACCTGCACATGCTTGCCCGCTTTCATGCAGGCGATCGCCTGCTGCGCATGCATCTGCGTGGGGGTGCACAGGATCACCGCGTCCACATCGTCACGCGCCAACGCGTCTTCGAGTTCGGTGGAGGAGTGCTTCGCGCCATACTTTTCGGCCACGGCAGCCGCCTGATCGGCGCGGCGGCTGATGATCGAGGTGATTTCCACGCCATCGATGTTCTTTAGGCCATCGAGGTGCTTTTCGCCGAAGGCTCCGGCGCCTGCCAGTGCGATACGCATGTCTTGTCCCTTTCTGGAAAAAGGACCGGGCGGCTGGTGAGCCGCCCGGCAAGGGTGGATGGGGTTGAAACTCAGTCTACCGGTTCGAGCACAATGTGCCCGATCGCGGTGTTGCTGCACGGAATGTGGTAGTGGCGGTTCAAGGTCTTCACCTTCTTGCCCAGCGCGCCGCGCATGATCAGCCACATGACCATCTCGATGCCTTCAGAGCCGGTCTCGCGCAGATATTCGATGTGCGGGATGTGGCGCGCGGCGTCGCCTTCGGACTCCAGCAGATCAAGGAACTTGTTGTCCCATTCGCGGTTCAGCAGACCGGCGCGCGGTCCCTGAAGCTGGTGGCTCATGCCGCCGGTGCCCCAGATCTGCACGTTGAGGTCTTCGGGGAAGCTTTCCACCGCGCGGGCAATCGCCTCGCCCAGCGCCCAGCAGCGGTTGCCGGAGGGGACAGGGTAGGTGACCACGTTCACCGCCAGCGGCACGACCTTGCAGGGCCACTTTTCAGGCTGGCCGAACATCATCGACAGCGGCACAGTGAGACCGTGGTCCACGTCCATCTCGTTGATGATGGTCATGTCGAAATCGTCGAGGATCAGGCTCTGCGCGATGTGCCATGCAAGATCTGCGTGGCCTTCCACGTCGGGCACAGGGCGCGGGCCCCAGCCTTCGTCGGCAGACTTGTAATGCTCGCCGCAGCCGATAGCGAAGGTCGGGATGATGTTCGCGTCAAACGCCGATGCGTGGTCATTATAGACGAGAATGACGACGTCAGGCTTTTCGGCTTTCTCCCATTCGCGGGTCCAGTCATAGCCTGCGAAGATCGGGCCAAAGTAATCGTCGCGGCTTTTGCCCTGATCGACAGCAACACCCAGCAGCGGAACGTGGCTGGAGCCAACGCCAGCGGTAATCTTGGCCATCTCAGTAGCCTCCCTTAATGGAGCGGTTGCCCTGAGGCGCGCGGCCACCATCGAGCATCATCTGGCGGTATTCAGGCCAGGTCATGTCGGTCATCGTGCTGACCGCTTCGGCAAACGGAATGCCGTCGGACGAGAACAGCTTCGACAGGAAATAGACGTTGCCGCCCAGATCAAGCAGTGTGTTGTAATCGCGCGCCATCAAGGCAACCTTGGCCTCCTCCGAGATGCTCCACTCATCCAGATAGGCGCGCTCGTCAGCCTTGAAACGGGCGCGATTGTCGGCCTTCATCAGGCTCATGGCGAACTGGTTGATCCAGTAGCCCTTGCGCGCGCGGGCAGCGGTGTAGATGCGCGTGCCGGGGATGTCGTCCAGCTCGGCAAGGTATTCGTGGATGTTCTGGCGGGCTTCAGTCACAGGCCCCTCTCCTTCAGCTTGGCATCGAGGCGCGGGAACACGCGGCGTGCGTTGCCCTCGAAGATCGCGTGGCGTTCAGCATCGCTGATGTCGAGCGCATCGACATAGCGCTTGGTGTCGTCGAAATAAAAGCCGGTGGTGGGATCGATCCCGCGCACCGCGCCGACCATTTCGCTGCCGAACAGGATGTTCTTGTTCTCGATCACATCCGCCAGAAGATCGACGCCGGGCTGGTGATAGACGCAGGTATCGAAATAGACGTTGTTCATCAGATGGCCGGAAAGATCGGGCTTCTTCAGCATATCTGCCAGACCGCGATAGCGCCCCCAGTGATACGGCACCGCGCCGCCACCATGCGGAATGATGAAACGCAGCGTCGGGAACCTGCTGAACAGATCGCCTTCGAGCAATTGCATGAAAGCGATGGTGTCTGCCGCGATATAATACCCGCCCGTGGCATGCATCGCCGGGTTGCACGATCCCGAAACGTGGATCATCGCCGGAACGTCCAGCTCGCACATCTTCTCGTAGAACGGGAACCAGTATGCGTCGGTCAGCGGCGGATGGGTGAAGTGCCCGCCGCCCGGATCGGGATTGAGATTGCAGCCGATAAAGCCGAGGTCGTTCACGCAGCGCTCCAGCTCGGCAATCGAGCTGGTCATGTCCGCTTCGGGCGACTGCGGCAGCATGCACACGCCTGCAAAAATGTCAGGGTAAAGCCCGACGACGCGCGCGATCAGATCGTTGCAGACTTGCGCCCACTTCACCGCCACTGATTGATCCCCCACGTGCGGGGCCATCGCGCTGGCGCGCGGCGAAAAGATCGTCATGTCCGCGCCGCGCTCTTTCAGCAGGCGCAGCTGGTTCGATTCAATTGTTTCGCGGATGTCGTCGTCCGAGATGTCTGGATAGGCGGGGCACTCGGTCCCGGCCTTGAATGCGGCCTTCTGCTTCTCGCGCCACTCGTCGTGCGCTTTTGGCAGCACGGTGTAGTGGCCGTGGCAGTCGATGATCATGGTCATGCGACTTCGGTCCTCTCTGGGGTGAATTGTATGGTTTTTCCGGCCTGCTCGCGCTGGCGGCGAACTGTAGCGTTTGTCATCAGAGGCTCCACGCCCAGCGCTTCCAGCGTCTTGGCAGACTCTTCCATCTCGGCCGCGCGACGCAGCCCATGTGTCGTCATACGCTCGACATTGTATTCGGCGCGCTCGAACCAGCTCTGTGTCTTCTCGCTGGCGTCGAGCGAGGACAGCACCTCGTCAACCACGCCGGCCTTGGTCGCGGCCAGCATCATCTCGGCGGTCAGCGCTTCGATGCCCTTGACCATGACCGATCGGATCATCTTGATCGCGCTGGCGCGGCCGATTTCATCACCCACGACGCGGGTCTTGGCAAAACCAGCAGCTTGGAGCAGCGCTTCAGCCTCAACCGCGTGCGCGCCCGAAATCAGCAGCGGCACGTTCATCCGCGCCGGGTTCACCGGGGCCAGCACCGCCACGTCGACATAACGTCCGCCTTCAGCCTCAATCGCCTTGGCAGCTGCACGCTTGGTATCGGGCGCTACCGAATTCATGTCACACCAGATTGCGCCCGGCTTCAGCAACGCGGCATAATCCTGCGCGGCAGGCAGCGCCGAATCCGCAGTGACCAGCGAGAACACCACGTCCGCGTCTGACAGCGCGCATTCTGCCGTAGCGCAGGCCACCACGCCCGCCTCTTCCATCACCGCGCGCCGCGCCGGGTTGATGTCAAAGGCCAGCGCCGCAGACTCCCAGCCTGCCGCCTTGGCAAAAGTGGACCCGGCCTCACCGAAGCCGATCAGGGCAATTGTGCTCTCCATGCCGCCGGTCCTGCGCGGGTGCGCGCAAAGGGACAAATGCAAACATCGCAGGCGGTATAAATTTATGCAAAGCCTTCTGCCGCCACTTCACGCAACAGCGTCACAAAAGCACTCTGCGGCGCGGTTGGCCGCCAACCTGCGCGGGTGGTAATGCCAATGGTGCGTAGCACCGGCACTGGCGGTGGCAATGTGGCCAGCACGCCCGCCTGCAATTCCACCGCCAGTTGCGCCGGAGAAAGCAGCGTCAGCGCATCAGACCCCAACAGCAATTGCCGCACAGTCAGCACCGATCCGCACTCGATCCCCACATGCGGCGGCTCAGCCCCAGCAGAGCGCATCATGCCTTCCCAATAGTGCCGCAGCGGCGTGTCACTGGCTGGGAGAATCCACGGAAACTGCGCCAACGCTGCACCATCGACGGGCGACGACAACAGCGGATGGCCCGCCCGCATTACCAGCGCGGGCTGGTCCTCGAACACCGCTTCCTGCCGCAGATCATCAAGCAAGACCCCGTCGCGCAGCGCCCCCAGCATCAGGTCAACTTCGCCATCGCGCAAAGGCCCGGAAAGCTCTGCATGGCTTCCTTCGACCACCGCCACATCCACCCCCGGATGGCGCACGGCAAACCGCAAAATCGTCTCGGGCAACCACCGCGCACGGCTGAGCGGCATAGCCCCCACCACGATCCGTCCCGCCGCCTTCCCCTGCCACGCCGCCACTTCGGCAAGGCCGGAGCGCAGTTCCGCCATCGCCAGACCAAACCCGCGCGCGCGCCGTTCCCCCGCAGGCGTCAGCATCACCGACCGCCCGCGCCGGTCCACCAAACGTTGTCCCAACGCCACCGAAAGGTCCGCCACCGCGCGATGCAGGGAGGCGGACGACAGCCCGGTCGCGTCTGCTGCCACGGCATAGCTGCCTGCCCGCGCCAGCGCGAGAAACGCCCGCACTTGCGTCCCCGTCACGCGCGGAGAGCCGACATGCGCAATCGCCGCCTCGGCACGCGGGGCCAGCAGCAACGCAGGCTCCGTCGGCGTCATCCCCGCAGGCCCGCGCTCGAACAGCGCGCATCCCAGATCAGCCTCCAGCCGCGCAATGGCTTGCGTCAAGGCAGGCTGCGTCAGGTTCACCGCCCGCGCCGCCCGCGTCACGCTGCCATGTCGCACCGTGGCGGCGAAGGCAGCGATGTGCCGGATGTTGATTGCGTGCAAAGCCATGCCCACTCGCTTAGCATTTCCTTATAGGCTGGAGCAAACAATGCATTGGTTCACATCGCCCCGCAGTCGCATGGAACGCGCGAAGAGTTTCATTGGGAGCCGGAAATGTCGGGTATCGTCGTCCAGAACATCGAGCGTGCCGATCCAGCCGTGATCGATGGCCTTGCCGCTTGCGGCGTTGCCACCGTCCACGAGGCGCAAGGCCGCACCGGCCTGCTCGCCAGCTACATGCGCCCGATCTATCGCGGCGCGCGCATCGCCGGGTCCGCCCTCACGATCAGCGCCGCGCCGGGCGATAACTGGATGGTGCACGTGGCTATCGAACAGCTTCAGGCCGGAGACATCCTGCTGCTCGCCCCCACTTCCCCGTGCGAAGACGGCTACTTCGGCGATCTCCTTGCCACCAGCGCGCAGGCGCGCGGTTGCCGCGGTCTGGTGATCGACGCTGGCGTCCGCGATGTGCGCGATCTGACCGAAATGAACTTCCCCGTCTGGTCCAAGGCGATCTACGCGCAGGGCACGGTCAAGAACACGCTCGGCAGCGTCAACGTCCCCGTCGTCTGCGCCAACGCGCTGGTGAACCCCGGCGATGTGATCGTGGCGGATGATGACGGCGTCTGCGTCGTCCCCCGCGAAAAGGCCGCCGAAGTGCTCGCCGCCGCACAGGCCCGCGAAGCCAACGAAGGCGAAAAGCGCGAGAAGCTGGCCGCCGGCGTCCTCGGCCTCGACATGTACAAGATGCGCGAACGGCTTGAGAAGGAAGGTTTGAAGTATGTGTAAATCCTCCCCGATCCGGGGAGGGGGACCGCGTAGCGGTGGAGGGGGCTATCCATTGCCCGCCGCCTCTCGCCGTGGCGCTGATGCGATAGCCCCCTCCACCACGCTTCGCGCGGTCCCCCTCCCCGTGCCGGGGAGGATTGCGTGACGTCAGCCCCCTGCATGTGGATGCGCGGCGGGACGTCCAAGGGCGGATACTTCCTCAAGGACGATCTGCCCGCCGACACAGCCAGCCGCGACGCCTTCCTCCTTGCCATGATGGGCAGCCCCGATCCCGTGCAGATCGATGGCATGGGCGGCGCCGATCCTCTGACCAGCAAAGTCGCGGTCGTCAGCAAATCGACCCGTGAAGGCATCGACGTGGACTACCTGTTCCTGCAGGTCTTCGTCGATCAGGCCATCGTCACCGACGCGCAGAACTGCGGCAATATCCTTGCAGGCGTCGGCCCCTTCGCCATCGAGCGCGGTCTTGTTTCGGCAACCGGCGACGAAACCCGCGTTGCGATCTACATGGAAAACACCGGGCAGGTCGCCGTTGCCACGATCAACACGCCGGGCGGAATGGTCACTTACACGGGCGAGGCCAAGATCGATGGCGTCCCCGGCTCCCACGCGCCGGTTCCGCTTGAATTCCGCGACACTGCCGGGTCTTCATGCGGCGCCCTCTTGCCCACCGGCAACGCGGTCGATGTGGTCAACGGCGTTGCCGTCACGCTGATCGACAACGGCATGCCCTGCGTGGTGATGAAAGCGCAAGACCTTGGCATCACCGGCTATGAAGACCGCGACTGGCTCGACAATGCGACCGACCTGAAAGCGAAGATCGAAGCCATCCGCCTCGCCGTCGGCGAACGCATGAACCTTGGCGACGTGAAGGAAAAGTCCGTCCCCAAGATGATGCTCGTCGCCCCGCCAAAGCATGGCGGCGCGGTGACAGTGCGCAGCTTCATCCCCCACCGGGCGCATGCCACCATCGGCGTGCTGGGCGCGGTCAGCGTGGCCACCGCCTGCCTCATCCCCGGCTCGCCTGCCGCAGACGTGGCACAGATCCCCGAAGGCCCGCGCAAGCTGCTCTCGGTCGAACACCCCACCGGCGAAATGAGCTGCGTGCTGGAAGTGGACGACGCGGGCGACGTCCGCACCGCAGCCCTGCTGCGCACCGCGCGAAAGCTGATGGACGGGGTAGTGTTTGGTTAAAAACTTGCAGCGCCAGCCCCCACCTTCGTCATTCCCGCGCAGGCGGGAATCCAGAAGCGGCAAAGCGCAGCGCATGAACCACTGGATCCCCGCCTGCGCGGGGATGACGATGATCAGGAAGGCAAAAGAATGAGCGACCGCATCATCAGCTGGCACGCCAACCCCAGCAAGCCGCGCTATACCCCGCCTGCAGGCGCGGTGGACGCGCATTGCCACGTCTTCGGCCCGATGGCGCAGTTCCCGTTCAGCGCCAAGGCCAAGTACCTGCCCGAAGACGCCGGCCAGGACATGCTCTTCGCGCTGCGCGATCATCTCGGTTTCGACAAGAACGTCATCGTCCAGGCCAGCTGCCACGGCACCGACAACGCCGCCACGCTTGATGCCATCGCCAAGTCCAACGGAAAGGCCCGAGGCGTCGCCGTCGTCGATCCGGCGATCTCTGAGGCAGACCTTCACGCGCTGCACGACGGCGGCATTCGCGGCATCCGCTTCAATTTCCTCAAGCGGCTGGTCGACAATGCGCCCAAGGACAAGTTCCTCGAAGTGGCCCAGCGCCTGCCAAAAGGGTGGCACGTGGTCATCTATTTCGAGGCCGACATCCTTGAAGAACTGCGCCCCTTCATGGACGCCATCCCCGTCCCGCTGGTGATCGACCACATGGGCCGCCCCGATGTGCGCCAGGGACCGGACGGTGCCGACATGAGGGCCTTCCGCGCTTTCCTGAACAGCCGCGACGACATCTGGTTCAAGGCCACTTGCCCCGACCGGCTCGACGCGATCAAGGAAGGCGGCGCAGGCGATCCGTGGAATGCCTTTGCCGATGCGGTTGCGCCGCTCGTCGCCGATTATCAGGACCGCGTGCTGTGGGGTACCGATTGGCCGCACCCCAACATGGACACCGAGATCCCGGATGACGGCCACCTCGTCGACATGATCCCCCGCATCGCGCCAACCGAAGATCTGCAACGCAAGCTGCTGATCGACAACCCGATGCGCCTCTATTGGGCAGACTGATCGGCTGCGAAGGTGCGCCCCCGCGAAGGCGGGGGCCTCAGGCCGTTTACGCGAACATTCCGGCGGAACACCGAGACCCCCACCTACACAGAGGTGCCGCAGCGCGTTAACCACACAACGCCGCGCTTTTCCGCGCCCTGATCCGGCCAGCCCACGCCGCCATCGCAATACAGCTGAGCGAAATCCTTACCCACCTCTGCGCAGCACTACGGGGCCGCGCCCTTACCGAAACTTGCCCTTCTCCGCGTAGCACCGGTCCCCATGCCGAGTGCCTTTGCGGGGACCAAGATGCTCAAGTTCAATATTACTGCCAAATTCATCGCTGCCTTTGCGCTGCTGCTGGCGGCCACTGCTGCGATGGGGCTGTTCGCCGTTGCAAAGCTTGGCGAAGTCAACGCCATCGCCGCCGAACAGCGCACAGTCTGGCTTCCCGGCGCGGAAACGCTGGGCGATATCCACGCCTACACCTCGCAGTACCGCCTCAAGCAGGACGAAATGTTCAGTGCGCCATCGCCTGACGCGATTGCACGCAGCCAGAAACTCTTGCGTAACGCTCGCAATGCAATCGACGGCGGTCTTGCTGATTACGCAAAGCTAGTCGTCTCGCCTGAGCAGAAAAGCGCCGTAGCCGCGATGAAGCAAGCATGGGCCGCCCTCCTAACGCAGGACGAGACGCTCCAGTCGATGGCACTCGCCGGGAACGGAGCAGGCGCACAGGCAATTCACGACAGTGAAGGCCTCGACACCTTCTACGCGCTTGAAGACACGATCCTCACGGCCATCGATGCCAACAAGAAGGCAGCCGACGCGGTCGCCACCAATGCCGAGGAAATCCAAGCCTCGGCCCGCACCTTCAGTTTCGCTGCGATGGGACTCACCCTGCTTGCCGCGCTGATCATGCTTGCCCTCCTGATCCGCAGCATCGCCCGCCCCGTCGTGAAGATGTCCGAAGCCTTATCACGGCTTGTTGCAGGCGATCACGCCGTCACCATACCCGGCCTTACCCGTGGTGATGAACTCGGCCAGCTCGCACGCGCGCTTGACCAGTTTCGCGATGTCTTCGCCTCCGATCACGCCCGCGCCGAATCCGAAAAGGCTCAGGCCCGCGAAACGCAGGTCACTATCGATGCGATTGGCGATGGCCTCACCGCCCTTGCCGAAGGTAACCTGACCTTCCGCGTCAAGGAAAACGGCACGGGCGCGCTGGCCAAGCTCCACTCCGACTATAACGCCGCTGTCGCCTCGCTCGAAGGCGTGCTGGCAAAGATCGTCGATGGCTGCAACACCATCAAACTTGGCACTGACGAGATCGCCAGCGCATCGAACGATCTTGCCATGCGCACCGAACAACAGGCCACCTCGCTTGCTGAAACTTCGCGCACGCTCAACGAATTTACCACATCGGTAAAAACGACCGCTGAAAACGCCAAGCAGACCAGCTCACGCCTCATCACCGCACGCTCGACCGCGGCTGGCGTAGGCGACACCGCCACCCGCGCCATTGCAGCCATGCGCAGCATCGAGTCCAGTTCCAAGGAAATGGCCGAAATCGTCGGCGTGATTGATGGCATAGCCTTCCAGACCAACCTTCTCGCGCTCAACGCCGGGGTCGAAGCGGCCCGCGCAGGCGATGCCGGAAAGGGCTTCGCCGTTGTCGCCACCGAAGTGCGCGCGCTCGCCCAGCGGTCCGCAGATGCGGCAAAATCGATCCGCGATCTGATTGGCAAAAGCACCGAAGAGATCAGCGGCGGCGTCGCTCTGGTGGAATCGAGCGGTGAAGCCCTGCGTCAGATCGTCAGCGAAGTCAGCGCAGTGTCCAGCCTTGTCGATGCCATTGCCGAGGCTGCGGGCCAGCAGGCGGCAGGCATTGCCGACATCTCGGGCATGGTCGGATCGATGGATTCGTTCACGCAGCAGAACGCCGCAATGGTTGAGGAAAGCTCGGCGGGCACCCGCAACCTTGCCACAGAAACACTTGCCCTGGTCGACCAGCTCGCACGCTTCCGTCTCGGCAACAACGGCGGGGCAAGCCTGGCGGCTGCGGCATCTGTTCGGGCACCGGACGCATGGGCCGCCCCTGCCACGTTGCCCACACCCCGCATGGCTCCTGCATCCCGCCCCGCCCCGACCATCGGCAACACCGCGCTCAAGCCCCGCGAAGACGACTGGTCAGAGTTCTAAGCCTCAAGCTCCTCACACACCTCCACCTCAGCGCAAGGATAAACACATGAAAATGATCGAAAAGTTCGCCTTCGGCCTTTTTGCCTTGGCGCTTACCGCAACCCCAACTTTCGCCCAATCGGCCGATTGGCAGAAGCAAGTAGCCCGCATCATCGGGTCGAAGCAGACTTATCCCCGCACGGCGCAGATGCGGGGCGAGGAAGGTACAGCCCGCGTGAAGGTGTACGTCGGCGCGGGCGGCAAAATCGAGCGCGCCGAACTGGTTGCGCCATCAGGATCATCGACGCTCGACAAGGAAGCCATTGCCATGCCGACCCGTGCAGGAGCAGTCCCACCACCCCCCGGCGGGCCGACGGCTATCGTCGTCCCGGTAACGTGGAAACTCCTCTGATCAAAGCCTTCGCCTTGGCATCGGCCCCGCTTCCCCCCTGCTGCGGCCGGCTGATGCCCTGACCTGCCGGATACCCCTCCCGGCACATGCATGGGGGCGGTCCCACCCGGACCGCCCCCTTTTTGCGTCGCTGCGCAACTGGCGACGCAGAATGGCCGAAAGCTCAGCTTACGACAAAGCTAAGCGCCCCGTCGCCCTCATCGATCGTCACCGTGCTGCCATCGGGCACTTCACCGCCCAGTAGCTTCTCCGCCAGGGGATCCTGCAGATAACGCTGCACAGCGCGCTTCAGCGGCCTTGCGCCATAGACCGGATCATACCCGACGCGCCCGAGCCAGCGCTTGGCCGCATCGCTCAGCTCCAGCACGATCTTGCGATCTTTCAACAGCTTGGCCACCCGCGCCACCTGGATCTCCACGATCGGTGCCATGTGCTCATGCCCCAGCCGGTGGAACAGGATGATCTCGTCCAGCCGGTTGAGGAATTCAGGCCGGAAGTGTCCACGTACCACGTCCATCACCTGCGGCTCCACCGCGCTCACGTCCTGCCCCTCTTCCAGATTGGCGAGGTACTGGCTGCCAAGGTTGCTGGTCAGGATGATCAGCGTGTTGGTAAAGTCTACCACGCGGCCCTGCCCATCGGTCAGACGACCATCGTCCAGAACCTGCAACAGCACGTTGAACACGTCGCCGTGCGCCTTCTCCACCTCGTCGAACAGCACGACCTGATAGGGTCGCCTGCGAACCGCTTCGGTAAGAACGCCACCCTCATCGTAACCAACATAGCCCGGAGGCGCACCGATCAACCGGCTCACGGAATGCTTTTCCATGAACTCGCTCATATCGATACGAACCATTGCGGTGTCATCATCGAACAGAAATCCGGCCAGCGCCTTGGTCAGCTCGGTCTTGCCCACGCCCGTCGGGCCGAGGAACAGGAAGCTGCCCAGCGGACGGTTCGGGTCCTGCAATCCGGCGCGCGCACGGCGCACCGCCTTGGAAACGGCGATCACCGCGTCCTTCTGCCCGATCACGCGCTTGCCGATGACTTCTTCCATCTTGAGCAGCTTCTCGCGCTCGCCCTGCAACATCCGGTCCACAGGCACGCCGGTCCACTTGCTGACGACGGCGGCGATGTCGTCGGCGGTCACTTCCTCACGCAGCATTGCGTTGACGCTCACGCCCTCTGCTTCCGCCAGCTGCCTCTCCAGTTCGGGAATGCGACCATAGGCAAGCTCGCCTGCCTTCGCCAGATCGCCATTGCGCTGCGCCACGTCCAGTTCACTGCGCGCAGCGTCCAGCGCTTCCTTGATCTTGCCCTCGGCGGCAATCTTGTCGCGTTCGTTCTGCCAGCGCGTGGTCAGTTCGGCTGACTGCTGCTCATGGTTCGCCAGTTCCTCACGTAAGGTAGCCAGCCGATCCTTGCTCGCCTGATCGGTCTCCTTCGATAGCGCCATCTCCTCGATCTTCATCTGGATGATGCGCCGGTCGAGCTTCTCGATCTCCTCGGGCTTGCTCTCCACTTCCATGCGGATGCGGCTCGCCGCCTCGTCCATCAGGTCGATGGCCTTGTCGGGCAGGAAGCGGTCGGAAATGTAGCGGTTGGACAGCGTAGCCGCCGCCACAATCGCATTGTCGGCAATGCGCACACCGTGGTGCAGTTCGTACTTGTCCTTGATCCCGCGCAGGATGGATATGGTGTCCTCCACGGTCGGTTCACCCACGAACACCGGCTGGAACCGCCGCTGCAAGGCGGGATCCTTCTCCACGTACTTCTGGTATTCATCCAGCGTGGTCGCGCCGATGCAGTGCAACTCACCGCGTGCCAGTGCAGGCTTGAGCAGGTTGGAAGCGTCCATCGCCCCCTCGCCCTTGCCCGCACCGATCAGTGTGTGCATCTCGTCGATGAACAGGATGATCTCGCCCTCGGCGCCTTTCACTTCGTCGAGCACGGCTTTCAACCGCTCCTCGAACTCGCCGCGATACTTCGCGCCCGCAATCAGGCTGCCCATGTCGAGCGACATCAGGCGGCGGTCCTTGAGGCTGTCGGGCACGTCGCCATTGGCAATGCGCAGCGCCAACCCTTCGGCAATCGCGGTCTTGCCCACGCCCGGTTCGCCGATCAGCGCCGGGTTGTTCTTGGTGCGCCGGGCAAGAATCTGCACGGTGCGGCGGATTTCCTCGTCGCGCCCGATCACCGGATCGAGCTTCCCTTCGCGCGCTGCCTGCGTCAGATCGCGGGCGTAGCGCTTCATCGCGTCATAGGCGTTCTCTGCGCTCGCGCTGTCGGCATTGCGCCCGCCGCGCAGCGCGGTAATCGCCGCTTCCACCGCCTGCGCGGTAACATTCGCCGCCTTCAACGCCTGCCCGGCCGATGTCGCCGCCGCCAGCGTCAACGCCACCAGCATCCGCTCCACGGTTACGAAACTGTCGCCAGACTTCGCCGCAATCTGCTCGGCAGAGTCCAGAACGCGCACGGCATCGTTGTCCAGCCCCGGCGTCTGCTGCGCGCCAGATCCTGAAACGGCGGCGATCTTCCCCAGTGCCTTGTCCACTTCGGCCTGCGCCAGCGCCGCATTGCCGCCCGCGCGCTGGATAAGCCCGCTGGCCATGCCCTCGCTGTCTTCCAGCAGAGCCTTCAGAATATGATCCGGCGTGATCCGCTGATGATTCATGCGGATCGCCACGGTCTGCGCGGCTTGCAGAAAGCCCTTGGCGCGGTCGGTGAATTTTTCGAGGTTCATGGTGTTGAACTTCCTCCTGTTGCGCTGAACATGGTGTGGCTTTTGCGCAACACAAGGGCCGCGCCGACGAAAATGCTACGCGGTTCGACCAGGGTGGTCGTTGATGAAGCGCAAGTTGGAATGCCCACCCCCAACCCCTTCCGCCTGCGGGAGGGGAGTCGAGCGCGCGGTTTCGCCCTCCGGCAAGCGGGAGGGCCGCGAGACTTACTGAGCCAAAGGCGAAGTTAGTCGCCGCAGGGTGGGCACCTCCTCCACGTCACTTCCCCGGATCAGCCGCCTTCGCCGCCCCCGGCGCAAATTCCTTGCCGAAGAAGCTGCCCGCATACCACTTCGGCCGCTCGGCCCCGTTCGCCAGGCCCAGCACCGTGTAATAGTTCACCTTGGCAAACAGCGCGCCTGCCTCCCAGTCGAACGGCAGCTTCATGTCGTCGCTCGGCTTGTGATAGTGGTCCTTCAGGAAATCGCGGAACGCCTTTTCGCCCGGCCCGGCAAAGCCCGTCATCATGAACACCGCAGGCACGCCCTGCTGCACGAAGCGGTAGTGGTCCGACCGCGTGAACAGGCCCTCTTCCGGCATCGGATCGGGCGAGAGTCTGACTCCCGCCTTCCTGGCAGCCTCGGCCACCACCGGCCCCATCGTCGAATTCTCCGCACCGAAGGCCACGACATCGGTGAACTTGTAGGTCAGCACCGGCATGTCGAAGTTGACGAGGCCCACGACCTCGCCCTTCACAACAGGATTGCGCGCCAGATAGTCGGACCCGATCAGCCCGCCCTCCTCGCCAGTCAGCGCGGCGAACATTACCGAACGGCGGGGCCTATCCTGCGCTACGGCGCGGGCGACCTCGAGCATCGTCGCCACGCCCGAGGCATTGTCCATCGCGCCGTTAAACAGCTTGTCCTCGCCCTTCCCATGATCGCCGATGTGATCAAGATGCGCGGTCATGCCCACGAACTCGCCCGCCACTTTCGGATCGCTCCCCGGCAGCATGGCTACGACGTTTTCGCTCACCACGTCTTTCCACGTGTTGGCGAAAGTCAGGCTGGCCTTGGCTTTCAGGTTAAAGCCTTTGGGTCGCCCACCCTTGCGCTCCGCCTCGGCGAAGATCTTCGCCAGCGGCTTGCCTGCTGCTGCAAACAGCGGCGCGGCGGCATCGGGGTTGAGCGTCGCCGAACCCCTGATCGCGCTTGTGCGGCTGAAAGCCTTGCCATCGATGCCGACCCAGCCCTTGGCCGGACCATCGGAAATCTCCACCCGGCGCTCCCACGGGCGGCGTGCGGTGTCCTCGATGGTCGGGACCGAGATGACCGCCACCGCCCCGCGCTTCATCGCCATCACGGCCTTTTCGGAATTGAGATGCGCGCCAAGCTCACTCGGCGTGCCCTTGGGAAAGCCGGTGAGCACGACCACGATCTTGCCCTTGACGTTCAGGCCCCTGTAGTCGTCAAAGCCCAGATCGGGCCGATCGAACCCGAAACCTGCAAACACCAGCGGCGCGTCTGTCGCCACCGCCTTGTCGGTCAGGCTTGGCCGCACAAGCACTTGCGCGGTATCGGACAGCACGGTCTCCTTGCCGCCAAAGGTCAGCGCCAGCTTGGGTGCGCCATCGAGCCGCGCTTCGCGCACGGTCAGTTTCTGGAAGAACGAACCGTCCGGCCCGGCAGGTTTCAGCCCCATCGCGATGAACTGCGACGCGACGTAGTTGGCGGCAATGTCGTAGCCCTTTGACCCGGTATCACGCCCCTCCAGCAGATCATCCGCCAGAAAAGTCACATGCGCACGCACGGCTTCGGGATTGAACACCGGCTCTTCCGCAAGTGCCGGAAAGGCAACGGAAACCAGCAGGGCGGTGGAAAGCAGCAGCTTGACGTTCATCGGTTTCTCTTTGTCATTCGTCGAAAGGGACTGCGCGGCGCATAGCCAAAGCAAACGCAGCACTTGCGCGCGCGATCATGGGCATTAGAAAGTTACCAATCAAACCAAATCTGGAGCAATCGCATTCCGGCTTCGTTCAGCCCGGACTTGCTTCTGGACCAACAGCACATCGGCAGCCACGCTGCCCCAACGACAACATCGGGAAACCCATGCAGCGCAAACTCACCACCAGCTTTTTTGCTATCGCAGCCGCAACCGCGCTGTCTGCCCCCGCCGCCGCGCAGGACGCCAAGGCAGCGCCGCTGGCCGACCTCGTATCGAAGGTCCAGATCCCTTACGAAAGCTTCAAGCTGGACAACGGCCTGACCGTGTTGGTCCATACCGACCGCAAGGCCCCGGTGGTCGCGGTTTCAATCTGGTACGGCGTGGGTTCGAAGAACGAGCCGAAGGGCAAGACCGGCTTTGCCCACCTGTTCGAACACCTGATGTTCAACGGCACCGAAAACGTGCCCGGCGATTTCTTCGCGCCATTGCAGCAGGTCGGCGCGACCGATCTTAACGGCACGACGTGGTTTGACCGCACGAACTATTTCCAGACCGTGCCCACCGCCGCGCTCGACATGGTGCTGATGATGGAATCGGACCGCATGGGCCACCTGCTCGGCGCGGTGACGCAAAAGGTGCTCGATAACCAGCGCGCCGTGGTGCAGAACGAAAAGCGGCAGGGGGACAACAATCCTTACGGCATGGTTGAATACGAGCAGCTTGAGAACCTCTACCCGACCGGCCACCCCTATCACCACTCCACCATCGGTTCGATGGCAGACCTTGATTCGGCCAGTCTTGACGATGTGAAGGGCTGGTTCCGCGACAACTACGGCCCCAACAACTCGATCCTCGTGCTGGCGGGCGATATCGACGCTGCATCTGCCAAAACCAAGGTGGCCAAGTGGTTTGGCGATATCAAGCCCGGCCCAGCGGTAAAGCCCGTCAGCGCGCCGGTGCCCACCCTGCCCGCCCCGCTGGCCAAGACGATCAAGGATCAGGTCGCCACCACGCGCATTTATCGCATGTGGGCCGTGCCCGGGTTGGACAACCCGGACTACCTGCCGCTCGATCTTGGTGCCTCGGTGCTGGGCGGGCTTGCCTCGTCACGGCTGGACGATGCGCTGGTGCGTCAGCAAAAGCTGGCCGTTTCGGTTTCGGCTGAGGCTGAAATCTTTGCGCAGGCCTCGCAGTTTGTGGTCAAGGCTGACGTCACACCGGGCCAAGACCCGGCCAAGGTTGCCGCCGCGCTCGATGCCGAAATTGCGAAGTTCATCAAGGAAGGCCCCAGCGCCGACGAACTGCAGCGCGCCGCTACAACGGCCACAGCCAACGAGATTCGCGGGCTGGAACGCACTGGCGGCTTCAACGGCAAAGCGCCGACGCTGGCCGAAGGCCTGCTCTATAACGGCGACCCGGCGCACTACCGCACAGAGCTGGAACGCATCGCGGCGATGAAGCCCGCCGATGTGCAGGCTGCGATGGCCAAGTGGCTGAAGCGCCCGGCCTTCTCGCTCACCGTCGAACCGGGCGAACGCGTTGAGGGCGGCGAAGGGCGCGGCGGGTTCTACACCGACAGTGCCACCGGCATGCGCCCGGCGTTCTATGCCGATCCCGCGCTGCCGATGAAGGGCGCGCCTGCGTCCACCGTTGGTGCGGCGGACCGTTCGAAGCTGCCCGCCGTGGGTGAACTGGCCCCGCTCGATTTCCCCACGATCCAGCGCGCCACGTTGAAGAACGGGATCCCGGTCTATTTTGCCAAGCGCAGCGAAGTGCCAACCGTCTCGGTCCGCGTCAGCTTCGATGCGGGCTATGCCGCTGATCCGAAGTCCGCGCTGGGCACGCAATCGCTGCTGCTCAGCCTGATGAATGAGGGCACAGAGAAGCTCGACAGTTCGGCCCTGGCACGTGAGCGTGAACGCCTGGGTGCGCAGATCTCGCTTTCAGCAACGAGCGATCTCACCTCGTTCCAGGTCGATGCACTTTCGCTCAACCTTGCCCCGTCGCTCGGCCTGCTGGCCGATGTCGTGCGTCGCCCGGCGCTCAGCCCCACAGAGCTTGAGCGTGTGCGCACCCAGCAGCTTACCGCCATTTCAGCCGAGATGAAGAACCCGCAGGCGCTGGCCGCCCGCGTGCTTGTGCCCACGCTCTATGGCAGCCACCCCTATGCCTTCCCATCGAGCGGGCTGGGTGATCCGGTGGCGGTAAAGGCCATGAGCCGCGACGACCTGAAGGCCTTCCACACGCGCTGGTTCCGCCCCGATACCGCGAAGATCTTCGTGGTGGGTGATACCTCGCTGGATGCGGTGGTGAAGATGCTGGACGATAGCTTCGGCAACTGGCCATCCAACCGCATGGCGCGCCCGGTGAAGGACTTTTCCGCCGCCGTTCCGGCGCAGAAAAGCCGCGTGATCCTCGTCAACCGTCCGGGATCGCCACAATCGTTCATCATGGCGGGCAAGGTGATCGACGCCAAGGGCACCGACGACAATCTTGCTCTTGGCACGGCCAACGACATCCTTGGCGGCAACTTCCTTGGCCGCATCAACATGAACCTGCGCGAGGCCAAGGGCTGGACCTATGGCGCCTACAACGGCGTGACCGAGCCGCTCGACAAGGTGCGTTTTCAGGTGATAGCCCCGGTCCAGACCGACAAGACTGGCGATGCAATTGCCGAGATCAAGCGCGAGATCGACGAATTCGACACGACCAAGGGCGTCACGCCTGAAGAACTGGACTGGTCGACCAAGGGCAGCGCACGCGAACTGCCGGGTGCTTTTGAAAGCGGCGCAGCGGTGCTGGAAGGCATGGCCAAGATCGTCAATTACCAACGCCCGGACGATTTCTACGAAACGCTGTCGGCCCGATACGGCAAGATGACTGCCGCCGAGGCGGACAAGGCTTTCCGGTCAAAGATCAACACCGACGGTATGGTCTGGGTGGTAATCGGCGATGCCGCCAAGGTGAAGCCGCAACTCGACAAGCTGGGTCTGCCGGTGGAAGAGATGGCTGCGCCGGAGTGAGCTTCCTCCCCCTCCTTTTAATGGGAGGGGGCCATTCTTTCCTTCGTCATTCCCGCGCAGGCGGGAATCCAGCGCGCAACCGTTGAAGCTGGATTCCCGCCTGCGCGGGAATGACGAAGGTTAGGTGTCGCCTGTCTTGCTATTGACACTTTTGTAGGTAAACTGACCCACAGAACACCATAATGGGAGAGCATCCATGTCCGTAGCCGGCAGCTACAATTGCGTGACCCACACCCCGATGGGCGATCAGACCAGCACTTTCACCGTCAATGTCGATGGCGACAGCTTCACCGGCACCAACAGCGGCCAGATGGGTTCGATGGAGGTCGAGAACGGCAAGGTCGATGGCAACACGTTGACTTGGCAGATGAAAATGACGGTGCCGATGCCGATGACGCTGGATTGCACTGCCACCGTGGAAGGTGACACGCTGGACGGCAAGGTTACTGCCGGGATGTTCGGCACTTTCCCGATGGAAGGCACGCGGGCCTGACCGGAAAACCAAGGGCGCAACGGAAAACCGCTGCGCCCCTTATTCGTATCAGGACAACTTCTTCTTCAGCAGTTCATTGACCATGCCGGGGTTGGCCTTGCCCTGCATGGCCTTCATCGTCTGACCGACGAAGAAGCCAAACAGCGCTTCCTTGCCGCCCTTGTACTGCTCGACCTTGTCGGCATTGGCGGCAAGGATGGCGTCGATCGCGGCTTCGATGGCGCCGGTGTCGGAGGTCTGCTTGAGGCCTTCGCGCTCAACGATCACGCCCGCACCGTCACCGGTTTCGAGCATCTTTTCCAGCACCTGCTTGGCGATGGAGCCGGAGATCGTGCCATCGGCGATCAGCGCCAACAGTTCCGCGCCTGCCGCCGGGGAGACCGGCGAGGTTTCAAGAGCAGCGCCCAGCTTGTTCAACGCGCCGAACAGTTCCGAGATCAGCCAGTTGGCGGCCTGCTTGGCCACATCGGCTTCGGGCTTCTTGGCCCGCGCCGCTGTCTCGGCCAGCAACACTTCGAACCAGCGCGCGGTTTCGACGTCTGCGGTCAGCACGCTGGCGTTGTAGGCCGACAGGCCGAGCGCGGTTTCATAGCGTTCACGCTTGGCATCGGGCAGTTCGGGCAAGGACGCACGGCATTCCTCAAGGAACGCATCGTCCAGTTCAATCGGCAGCAGATCGGGGTCGGGGAAGTAGCGGTAATCGTGCGCGTCTTCCTTTGACCGCATCGAGCGCGTCTCGTTGCGATCAGGATCGTAAAGGCGCGTTTCCTGCACCACGGTGCCGCCGTCTTCGATCAGCGCGACCTGACGCCTGGCTTCCTGTTCGACCACGGCCATCACGAAGCGGACCGAGTTGACGTTCTTGGTTTCGGTGCGCGTGCCCAGTTCATCCCCCGGCTTGCGGACCGAGACGTTGACGTCGGCGCGCATCGAGCCCTGATCCATGTTGCCATCGCAACTGCCGACAAAGCGCAGGATCGTGCGCAGCTTCGACAGATACGCCCCGGCCTCTGCCGGAGAGCCCATGTCCGGGCGGCTGACAATTTCCATCAGCGCCACGCCCGAACGGTTGAGGTCGACGTAGGACATCGTCGGGTGCTGATCGTGCATCAGCTTGCCCGCGTCCTGCTCCACATGGATACGTTCGACCCCGATGGTCTTCTTGGTATCGGGGTTCTTGTCATCCAGCTGAATCTCGATCGCGCCTTCGCCCACGATGGGGTGATAGAGCTGGCTGATCTGATAGCCCTGCGGCAAATCGGCGTAGAAGTAGTTCTTGCGGTCAAACCGCGACCACTTGTTGATCTGCGCATTGATGGCCATGCCGGTGCGCACGGCCTGCCGGATGCATTCGAAGTTGGGCACGGGCAGCATGCCCGGCATCGCCGCATCCACCAGGCTGACCTGCGTGTTCGGCTCCGCGCCAAAGGCCGTCGCCGCGCCGGAGAACAGCTTGGCGTTGGTGGTAATCTGCGCATGAACTTCGAGGCCGATCACGACCTCCCATTCACCGGTGTCGCCCTGAATACGATAATCGCTCATCTTACCACCACTTTGCCGGACGGGCTGTAAACTGCGCGCGCTGTTCAAGCGCGAGGCTGGCGTTGAGGACGCCTTGCTCGTCAAACGCCTTGCCGATGACCTGCAGGCCGAGCGGCAAGCCGCTGCGGTCCAGCCCGGCCGGGACGGACATGGCGGGCAGACCGGCGAGGCTGGCGGGCACCGAGAACACGTCGTTCAGGTACATCTCCAGCGGATCGGCGCTCTTTTCACCCAGCGCAAAGGCCGATGACGGCGCAGTGGGGACGAGGATTACGTCCACCTGCTGAAAGGCTTCGGTAAAGTCCCGCGCAATCAGCGTGCGGACCTTCTGCGCCTGCGTGTAGTAGGCATCATAGAAGCCTGCCGACAGCACATAAGTGCCGATCATGATGCGGCGCTTGACCTCAGGGCCGAACCCGGCAGCGCGGGTGGCGGCGTACATGTCCTGAAGCCCTGCACCGTCCGGCAGATCACGCAGACCATAGCGCACGCCATCGTAGCGGGCGAGGTTCGACGAGGCTTCAGCAGGGGCGATGATGTAGTACGTGGGCAGCGCGTACTTGGTGTGCGGCAGGCTGATCTCGACGATCTCAGCGCCCGCATCCTTTAGCCACGCGATGCCATCATCCCATGACTTGGCGACATCGGGGTCCATGCCATCGAGCCGGTATTCGCGCGGGATGCCGACCTTCTTGCCCTTCATGTCGGCGTTCAGGCCAGCGGTCCATTCGGGCACCGGCAGGTTGAGGCTGGTCGAATCCTTCGGATCGAACCCGGCCATCGCTTCAAGCATGATCGCGCAATCGGTCACATCACGCGCCATCGCGCCTGCCTGATCGAGCGACGAGGCGAATGCAACCACACCCCAGCGCGAGCAGCGGCCGTAGGTCGGCTTGATGCCCGAAATGCCAGTGAAAGCGGCGGGCTGGCGGATCGAGCCGCCGGTGTCGGTGCCGGTAGCGGCGGGCGCGATGCGCGCGGCCACGGCGGAGGACGAACCGCCCGATGAACCGCCGGGAGCCAGCGGCGCGGTGTCGCTCGGCCTGCGCCACGGCGAGATCACATTGCCGAAGGCGCTGGTTTCGTTCGACGAACCCATCGCGAACTGATCGAGGTTCAGCTTGCCCAGCATCCCCGCGCCCGCATCCCACAGTTTCTGCGAAACAGTGGACTCGTACTGCGGGGTGAAGCCTTCGAGGATCTTCGAGGCGGCGGTGGTCTGCGTGCCCTTGGTGGCGAACAAGTCCTTCATGCCGATGGGGACGCCCGCCATCGTGCCGAGTGCCTTGCCCGCAGCGCGATCGGCATCGACCTTGGCTGCGGATTCCAGCGCCTTATCAGGCGTAGTGACGATGAAGGCGTTCAGCGCGGGCTGCGCCGCTTCCACCGCTGCGTTGAAGGCGGTGGCGACTTCGGTGGCGGTGAAATCACCCTTGGCCACGCCATCGCGGAGGGCGGCAATGCCGAGATTGGTAAGGTCGGTCATTTCAGGACTTCCAGCTGCGTCCCCGCGAAGGCGGGGACCTCAGGCAGTATAACGAGACGGTCAGCCATGCGGCCTGAGGCCCCCGCCTTCGCGGGGGCGCGGAGGGGGTGAACCATCATTCAATCACCTTGGGCACGCCAAAGAAGCCATGTTCGGGCGCGGGCGCATTGGCCAGCACCGCGTCGCGCATGTCGCCGCCGGTCAGCGGATCGGCGTTCACCACGTCATCGCGCAGGCGCTGCGTGTTGGGGATCACGGCGGTCATCGGCTCTACGCCGGTCACATCAACTTCGCCGAGTTGTTCAACCCAGGCGAGGATGCCGTTCAGTTCGGGGACCATCGCGCCGATTTCGGCCTCGGTCACCTTGATGCGGGCCAGCGAGGCGATCTTGGCCACGGTGGCGGTATCTACGGACATGGCGGATACTCTTGACGGGAGAAAAAGGAACGCCGCGCGCTACCAGAGCGCACGGCGTGCTTCAAGCCGAGGCCGCCCCGTAAGGGCGCCCGGCGCAGATCAAGGTTGTGGAGCGCCTGCAGGACCACCGGGCATCGGCGGCATCGGCATGCCGCCCGGCGCACCACCGGGAGCGCCAGCCCCACCGGCACCGCCCTGCATCTGCTGCATCTGTTCGAGCATCATGCGCTGCTGTTCCAGTTCAGCCGCGCTCTTGTAATCGATCAGTTCGATTTCGAAGACGAGGTCTGAATTGGCGGGGATCACCACTTCGCCAGTCTGCGGGTTGCGCTTTTCTTCTGCGCCGTAACCCTTCTCAGCCGGGATTTCGAGGACGTACTTGCCGCCCTTCTGCATCTTGCCAAGGCCTTCGGAAAAGCCGGGAATCACGGTTTCGAGCGGAAGCACCGCGCGTTCACCCCGGTCAAATTCCTTGCCGCTGGCAAGACGACCGACATAGTTGATCAGCGCAACGTCAGACTTGGTGGGCGAAGCACCGGCACCGGCCTTGATCGTTTCGATCTCGATGCCCTGATAGCGGGTGGCATAGGCCACGCCCGAACCAAGCACGACCGCAGCCGCTACGCCGAGCCAGATCTTTGTCAGCGAGCCTTTGGCGACAGGCTGGAGCGGAACACGGGTGATTTCCGACATGCTTTTCCCCTCAAACGCGATTCGCCCGAATCGCGCCGGATGATTCGAATGGCCATTCCCGACACACGAAAAAGGGCGCCGGAGTTCGGCGCCCTCTTGGCCCATGCAGGCTCAAACGGCAAGTAGCCAGATAGGGCGTTTCCGCCCCACCTTACTTACTTTCCGCCGTCGCGTTCCATGCGCTTACGCTCAAGCTTGCGAGCGCGGCGGACAGCAGCAGCCTTTTCACGGGCGCGCTTTTCCGACGGCTTCTCGAAGTGGCGACGAAGCTTCATTTCGCGATAGACGCCTTCACGCTGCAGCTTCTTCTTCAATGCGCGAAGAGCTTGGTCAACGTTGTTATCGCGAACGAGAATCTGCATAAACGCCTACACCTCAAACTGTCAGCAAGAGCCCGCGAAACCGGCGGGAGTTGCCCTGATTCTGGAAATACCAAACGTGCCGAATCCGTACAGGACCGGCCCGAACGGGAGCGCCACTAGCCAAATCGGGCAGCAAAGGCAAGCAAAGTCGTGCAATTCCCGGCCCAAGCGTTTAAGGGGCGGCAGATGAACTCACCCAATACCCTGACGGCAACCGCCATCGTCGCCCTGGGCGGCGGCATTGGCGCAATGCTGCGTTATCATGCCGGGCGCGCGGTTACGACCGTTGCTGGCCCCAACATGGTGTTCCCCTGGGGCACTTTCCTTATCAATGTGTCCGGCAGTCTGCTGATGGGCATACTGGCCGGATGGCTGGCACGCGAAGGCGGCAGCGAATCGCTGCGACTGTTGCTCGGCGTCGGCGTGCTGGGCGGCTTTACCACCTTCTCCGCGTTCAGCCTTGAAACCGCCCTGCTGATGCAGCGCGGGCTTTATGGCATGGCCGGGACGTATGTGCTGGGATCAATTCTCGCGGGTATCGCCGGACTGTTTCTTGGCCTCTCGTTGATGCGAGGTGCAGCATGAGCGCCGCAAAGAAGGGCCAAGGCGCCCTTTCAGACGTCAACGTCCGCCAGTTCACCATCGGCAAGGACGATGAAGGCGCGCGGCTCGACCGCTGGTTCAAGCGGCACCTGCCGCAAGTGGGCTTTGCCACCGTATCGCGCTGGGCGCGCACCGGGCAGATCCGGCTGGATGGCAAGCGCGCCGATGTGGACACGCGAATCGAGGCGGGGCAGATCCTGCGCGTGCCGCCGGGCAACGCCACGCCGGTCGGCACCCCCGGAAAGGGTGAGCGTCCACGCGCGCCGTTGACCGACGCGCAGATCGAACTGGCCGAATCGATGGTGCTGGAAAAGGACCGCGCCGCGATTGTGCTGAACAAGCCGCCGGGCCTTGCCACGCAAGGCGGCAGCGGGACGTATGAGCATGTCGACGGACTGCTGGATGCCTATGCCGCCGAAGGCGCACCGCGACCGCGTCTGGTCCACCGGTTGGACAAGGACACATCGGGCGTCCTGCTGATCGCGCGCACGCCGGGCAGCGCGGCGTTCTTTTCCAAACGCTTTTCGGGCCGCACCGCGCGCAAGATCTATTGGGCGCTGGTCGTGGGCGTGCCCGATGTGAAGGACGGGCTGATCGAACTGCCCATCGCCAAGCAGCCGGGCACCGGCGGTGAAAAGATGATGGTGGACGAAAGCGGCCAGGGCCAGTCTGCGCGCAGCCGCTATCGCGTGATCAGCCGCGCGGGCAATGCCGCCGCGTGGGTGGAACTGCAGCCGCTGACGGGGCGCACGCACCAGTTGCGCGTTCACATGGCAGCCATCGGCCATCCCATCGTGGGTGATGGCAAGTACGGCGGGCAAACCGCGTTCCTGACCGGCACGATCAGCCGCAAGATGCACCTGCACGCACGCCGGTTGCGCATAGAACATCCCGAAGGCGATCTGCTCGACGTGACCGCGCCCCTGCCCTCGCACTTCGAAGCGAGCATGGCGCAACTGGGCTTCCATGAGGAAGACGGCGATCTGGCCATCGATCCGATCAAGCCGATCCCCGAAAAGACCATGCAGAAGCGCGCGGCCAAGGCCCATGCCAAGGAATACCGCAAGGAACGCCGGGGCGAACGCCGCAAGCGCGCCGATGACGAAAAGGGCGCTGGCAGCGCCGGCCGCACGCCCACGGGCAAGCGCGCCGGAGCCAAGCCTGTTGGCAAAGCCGGTGCCAAGGCCGGGCCGAAGACTGCCGGCCCCAAGGTTGCCGGGGCAAAATCTGCGGGCCGTGGCGATGCGAAGGCGGCGGCAAGACCCGCTGCCAAGCCTGCCGGGGTGAAGTTCGGCGCGGCACGAGCATCGGTGGCAAAGGCCGCCGATGCCAAGGCGGCCGGCACGCGGCCAGCTTCGCGCAAGCCTGCGGGCGGAGCACCTAGGGGCAAGGCGCGCTGATCGAGGGGACAGGCTGTGAAACTGGCGATCTTCGATTGTGATGGCACACTGGTGGACAGCCAGGCCGACATCTGCGCGGCAATGGATGCGGCCTTCACCGCCGCCGGATTGATCCCGCCCGAGCGCCATGCCACGCGGCGCGTGGTGGGGCTGTCGTTGCACGAGGCGATGCGGCAGTTGCATCCTGAGGGCGAACATCACGATCACGCCAGCCTGACCGAACTCTACAAGGACGCCTTCCGCGCGCGCCGTGCGGCAGGCGCGGTGGGTGAGCCGTTGTATGAAGGCATCGCCAGCTTGATCGTGGAACTGGCCGGGCAAGGCTGGCAACTGGCTGTGGCGACGGGAAAGTCGGACAAGGGGCTGGCCCATTGCCTCGCCGCGCACGGACTGACGGGGCACTTCGTTTCTTTGCAGACGGCGGACCGGCACCCATCCAAGCCTGATCCTTCGATGATCGAACAATGCATTGCCGATGCAGGCGCGGACCGGCTGCGCACGGCGATGATCGGCGATACCGTCTATGACATCCACATGGCGGTCAACGCGGGCGTCAAGGGCATCGGCGTGGACTGGGGCTATCACGAGACCGAGGAACTGATCGAAGCCGGGGCGCAGGCCGTGGCGACGAGCGTGGACCATCTGCGTGACCTGCTGAGGGCTATCGCATGAGCGATCCTGCAATGGGCAAGTATTTCGCACTGCAGGCCGTGCGGCTTTCGGGCGCGGTCATGGTGCTGCTGGGCGTGATGATCGGGACGGGGCGCGCGCCTTCGTTCCTGGCCGGCCTGCCGCAAGAGGTGGGCTATGTGCTGGCCGTGCTGGGCATGGCCGAATTCTTCTGGATACCACGCCTGATCGCGCGAAAGTGGAAGACACCGGACGGACAATGAAGCGGTTTTACAAGGATGTAACGGTCGAGGCGGCAAAAGGCGGCTTCGGGGTGCGGCTCGATGGGCGGGCGATCAAATCGGTGGGCGGCAGGCCGCAGGTCGTGCCGACGCGTGCGCTGGCAGAGGCGCTGGCGGCGGAATGGGCCGGACAGGGCGAGGAGATCGATCCGGCACGCTTCCTCTACCGCGATATGACCGACTATGCGCTGGATGTGGTGACCGGTGACCCGGCAGCGGTTGCATCTGAAATCCTGCCTTATGCCGAGACCGACACGCTGTGCTATCGCGCCGAGCCGGACGAAGCCTTTGCCGCACGGCAAAGGTTGATGTGGGAGCCGCTGCTGCTGGATGCTGAAACGCGGCTGGGCATCACGTTCGTGCGGGTTTCAGGCATCATCCACAAGCCGCAGCCAGTGGAAACTCTGGCGCGGCTGCAGGCGGAGTTGGATCGGCTGAACCCGTTCGAACTGGCCGCCTTGCGCAACACCGCAAGCCTTGCCGCCTCGCTGGTGATCGGGCTGACAGCGCTCATGCCGGGAGTAGACCTCGACGCGCTGTGGGATGCGGCCGATCTGGAAGAGGACTGGCAGGCCGAGCTTTGGGGCAAGGACGAAGAGGCGCTGGAACGGCGTGAACGGCGCTCTGCGGCGTTCGCGGCGGCGGCACGGTTCGCGGGGATGGCGCGTTAGAGGCAGCCCTCGACGTAGCGGATCGATTCCCCGCCGCCTGCCATGAACTTCACCCTGCCCGCTTCTACGTGGAACACCAACCCGCGATCCTTCGATTGCCAGACGAAAAAGTCCTGCCCGGCGTAGGGATTTTCTTCGGCGGCAAGCTGGTTGCCGTAGGCCTCCTGCAAAGCTGCAAGGCTGGAACCGATACCGATGCCGTCGGCGGTGCGAATGCCGCCCTCACGCACCTCAATTCGCGTGATCGTGCCATCCTCGACCATTGCGGAAAGCTTGCCGTCCAAGCGGTCATAGACGTCACACGTGCCGCCCACTTCTGCGTAGGCGCCCTTGATCTCGAAAGCGGCAGCTACGTCTTTCCACGACGACCCAACTGGCGCGCCTGTCACGCCTTGTGCGCTCAGCACATCTGCAGCGTCTGGTTGCGCGGCGTCCGGAGCCGCTGTTGCCACTTCGGACGGCTGCGGGGCAATCGCTGCATCGGCGGCCGCAGCAGTGTGCGCCTCATCCCCAACTCCGGCCTGCTCACAACCTTCAAGCAACAGCGCGATGGCGAGGATGACGACCGCGAGCTTCAACCGACCCAGTCCGCCACCTGCTTTGCCACCGCATTGGCCGCTTCATTCAACGCAGGGCCGACGTATGGCGCTTCTGCCTCAGCGACCGGGACCGTGCTTTCAAAGCGCTTTGTCTCGATCCTGCCGCCGGACTCCTTCACCGCATCGAAGCGCACCACCGCCATGCGGCTGCGCGCGTCATAGCCCATGTCGAGCAGGCGGCCCGAAAGGTGCTGGCTGCTCGCGCCCGGCTCTCCTTCGATCACCAGACGGCTGCCGCGCGCGCGGATCGTTTCGGCGAGCAGGCGCTGGAACAAGCGTGAGGGGCGTTCCACCCACATCGTCTTCTTCAGATAGGCGACATTTGCATCGTCGATCTGCACCGGCACGCGCGTGACAGCAAGGCGCGCTTCGGCTTCAGGTTCTATCACCACCAGCGCATTGCCTATGGTCCCGCTGGTCCCGCTGCCCACCGCCGCCGTGGCCGTGGGCGTGAGGGCGAGCAGCGTTTCGGGTGCCTTGGGGCCGAGGCTGACGCAACCGGAAAGGCTGGCGAAACAGGCGGCGGCGAGCAGAGTGTTGCGGATGATCATGTTCGCCTCCTCAATCCTTGTAGTCGGGCAGCTTGGGACCGCCGACGAAGCCGCCGATACCCTTGTCGTTCAGCTTGTCGGTCACTTCGCGCAAGGATCGCGTCGTCGCCTGAAGATCGCGGATGGCGGCTTCGGCAGCGGGCAGCGTGCGCTCGTTCAATTGCTTGGCAGCGGGGCGTGCATCGCTGAGCGTGCCTTGCAGTTCGTCCGCTGCGCCTTGTGCCGATTTCAGCGTCTGGCGCAATTGCTTGGCAAGGCCATTGCCTTCATCATTCAGCATCGAATCGGCCGAATTGGTCAGCTTTTCAAAGCTTGCCAGCGTGTAGTTGGCCTGCCGCAGGGTTGCCTGCAGTTCTGCCATCGTCCGCTTCACATCGGGCGTAACATCGGCAAGATTGCCGCTGAGGCGGTCGGTGTTGGCCAGAATGTTCTCGAACGACTTCTGGTTCTTGTCGGAAAGCACCATCGTCAACCGTTCGGTCAGCGTGGCCAGCCGTTCGAGCAGGAGCGGCGCATTCGACAGGATTTCGCCAAGACCCGAACGCCGGGTGGGGATTACGGGTACGCCTTCCGGGCAAGTCAGGCGCTTGTTTTCCTTGGGGCATTTGATCGCAGGCGCGCCTTTGTGGGCGCCGGTCAACTGGATCGTGGAAACGCCGGTGAAGCTGCCCTGCACGCTGGCAGTAGTGCCTTCAAGGATGGGCACTTTCTTGTCGACCGTGATGCGCACGCGCACGAATTCGGGATCGCGCTCCCACAATTCAATGTCCTTGACCTGACCTGACGGAACACCCGAAAACGATACCTCCGAACCCTTGGCCAGACCATCGACCGACTGTTTGAAGAAAATATCGTACTGCGAGGATTCGCTCCGGCTGATCCCGGCGATCCACATGGTGAGCACGGCCGTGCCCAGCAGCAGCAGCAGGGTGACAATGCCGACCCAGATGTGGTTTGCGCGCGTTTCCATAGGCTTGTCCTTATGCCTCACCCTGTCCGGCCCGCGAAGGCGCATCATGTGAAATCTTTGCCTCTTTCGCATCGTGGCGCACTTGCGCATCTTGCGCCGCACGCCCGCGAGGGCCGTTGAAATATTCCTGGATCCACGGATGATCGAGCGCCAGCAGTTCAGGGATCGATCCCACGGCAATGACCTTACGGTCAGCAATCACCGCCACCCGATCGCAAATCTCATACAGCGTATCGAGATCATGGGTGATCAGGAACACGGTAAGCCCAAGCGTCTGCTGCAGCTTGAGAATCAGCTGGTCGAACGCAGCCGCACCGATCGGATCAAGGCCAGCGGTAGGTTCATCAAGGAACAGCAGTTCTGGATCAAGCGCCAGGGCGCGCGCCAGACCTGCGCGCTTGCGCATCCCGCCGGAAAGTTCGGCCGGGTACTTGCTCGTCGCTTCAGCTGGCAAGCCCGAGAGCAGCACCTTGTAGCGCGCAATTTCATGGCGCAATTCATCGGTGATTTCGGGGTAGAATTCGCGCAACGGAACTTCGACGTTTTCCGCCACGGTCAGCGTGGAGAACAGCGCGCCGCCCTGAAACAGCACGCCCCAGCGGCTGCGGATATCGATGTCGGCATCGTCCTGCGCATCGGTGATGGTATCGCCCAGCACGTCAACTTCGCCCGCATCAGGTATCTGCAACCCGATGATCGTGCGCATCAGCACCGATTTTCCAGTGCCTGAGCCGCCCACCACGCCCAGAATCTCGCCCTTGCGGACATCGAGATCGAGGCCTTCATGAATGACATGGTCACCGAACACATTGCGCAGGCCGCGCACGCGGATGGGGAACTGCTCCTGTTCCATCAGCCCCACCCGATGTTGGTGAAGAACACCGCGAAGAACGCATCGAGCACGATCACCGTGAAAATCGCCATGACAACCGCAGCCGTCGTGCGCGCGCCCACTTCCTCGGCGTTATTCTTGACCTGCATGCCCTGATAACAGCCTGCAAGCGCCACGATCAGGCCGAACATCGGGGCTTTGACGATCCCCACCCACACATCGTGCAGCGGCACAACTTCCTGAATGCGCGTCAGGAAGGTGAAAAACGGAATGCCCAGCGTGATGCTCGACAGGAACGCACCGCCGACAATGCCGACGACGGCAGAATAAAAGCCGAGCAGCGGCATCATGATCATCGTGGCCAGAATGCGCGGCAGGACCAGCGCTTCCATCGGCGAGACGCCGATGGTGCGCATCGCATCAACCTCTTCGGTCAGCTTCATCGTGCCAATCTGCGCGGCAAAGGCCGAACCGGAGCGGCCCGCGACCATGATCGCGGTCATCAGCACACCCAGTTCGCGCAGAGTGAGGCGACCGACGAGGTTGACCGTGTAGATTTCGGCCCCAAACTGGCGCAGCTGCACCGCCCCCTGTTGTGCAATAACGATGCCGACAAGGAAGCTCATCAAGCCGATGATGGCGAGCGAATTGACGCCCACCAGTTCCATCTGGTGGACCAGCGCTTTCATGCGCATGCGGCCGGGATGGCGGATCAGCGACCCTGCGCTCAGCATGATCTGGCCAAGGAAGCCGACGACCTGCAGCATGCCCCGGCCCAGCCCGATGATCACTTCGCCGACGTGCGCAGGCACGCGGGTGAGCAGCGGCATGCGGTGTGCGCGCACATTTTCCGCATTGGAATCAGCCTTGCTGATCGCATCGACCAGCTTCTGCGCCTCGTCACTGCAGCCAGTAATCTTCGCATCGTGATCGCGTGACAGCCGCCAGACGGTCCACGCCCCGACTGTGTCGATGCGGGTGACGGCGGAAATGTCAATTGTGGCGAAGGATTCGCCCAAGGATCGCAGCCGCGTGTCTGCCTGGCCGAGCGAGGACACGGTCATCGGCCCGCTGAAAGCGAGCGTTGCGGCACCCTGCTGATCGGCGGGCACAAGCTTGAAATCGGTCAGTTCCCGCATCTTGCCCGCTTCATGGGGGATTTAGTCCAAGGCGACAAGTGCAACACATGAGCCGTAACGAAGGAACAGGGTTTGCGGTTCCCCTGCAATGCTTGCAGGCGAGCGTTCGGGATGGCAAGGCGCTGCCCCATGAACGATCAAACGCGCGACACGACTTCAGCTGAACTGGCCAAGACTTTCGAACCCGCCGGGATCGAGGCCAAGTGGTATGGCCATTGGGAATCGAACGGCCTGTTCCGGCCCGAACGGCCCGACGCCCAGCCCTATACCATCGTGAATCCGCCGCCGAACGTAACCGGCAGCCTCCACATCGGCCATGCGCTCGACAACACGCTGCAGGACGTGGTGATCCGCTATGAACGCCTGCGCGGCAAGGATGCGCTGTGGGTGGTGGGCACCGACCATGCCGGCATTGCCACGCAGATGGTGGTCGAACGCCAGATGGAGGCGAAACAGGACAAGCGCACCAACTACACGCGCGAACAGTTCGTGGACAAGGTGTGGGAGTGGAAGCACGAAAGCGGCGGCACGATCACCGGCCAACTGCGCCGGTTGGGTTGCTCGATGGACTGGTCCAGAGAGCAGTTCACGATGGACCCGCACTTCACCCGCGCTGTCGTGAAGGTCTTCGTCGATCTCCATAAACAAGGCCTGATCTACCGCGACAAGCGGCTGGTAAACTGGGATCCGAAGCTGAAGACCGCGATTTCCGACCTTGAGGTGGAAACGCGCGAGACGCAGGGCGGCTTCTGGCACTTCAAGTATCCGCTGGCCGACGGTGTGACCCGCGACGACGGGCTGGACTACATCGAGGTCGCCACCACGCGCCCCGAAACGATGCTGGCCGATATGTGCGTGGCGGTGCATCCTGACGATACTCGCTACGCCAGCGTGATCGGCAAGGAGATCCTGCAACCGCTGACCGGTCGCCGGTTCAAGGTGGTGGCCGATGAACACGCCGATCCCGAACTGGGTTCGGGCGCGGTGAAGATCACGCCGGGGCACGATTTCAACGACTTCGAAGTGGGCAAGCGCGCCGGAATCAAGGCGGGCGACATGCTCAACATGTTCGATGCCGAGGCAAAGGTCGTGCAGACAGCGGACGGTCTGGTGCCTGCCGAATTCATCGGCATGGACCGCTTCGATGCGCGCAAGCTGGTGGTCGAGCGGATGAAGGAAGCTGGCTTCCTGATTCCGCACATGACGAAGGACAAGGAAGGCAACGAAGTCGCTGCCGACTTTGAGCCGCGCACGATCCAGACGCCGTTCGGTGATCGTGGCGGCGTGGTGATCGAACCTTGGCTGACCGACCAGTGGTACGTCGATGCCGAAACTTTGGCCCAGCCTGCGATTGCGGCGGTGAAGTCTGGCGACATCGAGATCGTGCCCAAGACATGGGAGAAGACATTCTTCAACTGGATGGAAAACATCCAGCCTTGGTGTGTGAGCCGCCAACTGTGGTGGGGGCACCGGATTCCGGCTTGGTATGGCTCTGACGGGCTGTGCTACGTGGCCGAGACTGAAGAAGAAGCGCAGGCAAAGGCCGGGGCCAGCGTCACTCTGTCCCGCGACGAAGACGTCCTCGACACATGGTTCTCCTCCGCGCTGTGGCCCTTCGCCACGCTCGGCTGGCCCGAAGACCATCCTCCCCAGCATGGGGAGGGGGACCATGCGCAGCATGGTGGAGGGGCCTCTCCGCACGCACAGCCTTTGGAGGATAGCCCCCTCCACCGCCCTGCGGGCGGTCCCCCTCCCCGTTCCGGGGAGGATCGCTCCCTCCTCGCCAAGCATTACCCCAACGATCTGCTCGTTTCGGGCTTCGACATCCTGTTCTTCTGGGATGCGCGCATGGCGATGCAGGGGCTGCACTTCATGAAAGAAGTGCCGTGGAAGAAGCTTTACCTCCACGGCCTCGTCCGCGCCGCCGATGGCGCGAAGATGAGCAAGTCGAAGGGCAACGTGGTCGATCCGCTGCTGCTGATCGACAAGTACGGTGCCGATGCGCTGCGCTTCTTTATGTGCGCGATGGAGAGCCAGGGCCGCGACGTGAAGATGGATGAGCGCCGCGTCGAAGGCTATCGCAACTTCGCTACGAAGCTGTGGAACGCCGCGCGCTTCTGCCAGAGCAACGGCATCACCGGAAGCACGTCAGTGGCGGCTCCGGCGGCAACATCGGCGGTCAACAAGTGGATCATCGGTGAAGTGGTGGAAACCGTCGCCGCGCTCGATCAGGCGATGGCAGACCTGCGCTTCGATGCGGCGGCGAACACCGTCTATCACTTCGTGTGGGACCAGTTCTGCGACTGGTACATCGAACTGGTGAAGGGCAACTTCGACGCCGAAACCCGCGCTGTGGCAGGTTGGGTGCTCGACCAGATTCTAGTGATGCTCCATCCGTTCATGCCGTTTGTGACCGAAGAACTGTGGCATTCGCTTGGGAAGCGTGACGGCGAACTGATCGTGGCCGCTTGGCCCGATCCGCAGGCGTCGGTCGATCCGGCGGCCAAGCGTGAGGTCGAATGGCTGATCGCGCTCGTTTCAAACCTGCGCACCGCCAAGAACGAACTCGGCATCGCGCCGGGGGCGAAGCTGGACGCCTATCTGCCCGGTCCTTCGGCACAGACGCGCGGCATCATCGAAGCCAACCCGGCCGTGATCGAACGCCTCGCCCGCCTCAACGGAATCCGCTTTGAAGCAGCGCCTGCGGGCGCGGCGATGCAGGTGGGGGCCGGGGACGCAAACATCGTCGTGCCGCTGGAAGGCGTGATCGATATTGCCGCCGAAAAGGCCCGTCTGGAAAAGGCGCTGGCGGTTTCGCAGAAGGAAGCCAAGTCGCTCGAAGGGCGGCTGGGCAATCCCTCGTTCGTCGAGAAAGCCAAGCCCGAAGCAGTCGAAAAGGCCCGCGCCGATCATGCGATGCATGCCGCCGAGGCCGAGCGGTTGGCGGCGGCGCTGGCGCGGTTGGGGTGAGCAAGCGCAACGCCCATCCTCCCCGTAGCGGGGAGGACAGCATGCTAACCCTCGCCACCGTAAACCCCGGCGAGCCGGAGGTGTTTTCCTCGCTGCAAGGCGAAGGCCCTTCGATGGGCAGGCCTTCCGTGTTCATGCGCCTGAGCCGCTGCAATCTGGCCTGCCGCTGGTGCGATACGGCCTATACCTGGCGCTTTTCCGGCGACAATCGCCCGCACCGCGATGAAGTGGCGTTCGAGCGCGTCGATAACCAACTGACCATGACCGAGGACGACGCGACCGCGCTGATCCTTGCGCACCCGGAAGACCGGCTGGTCATCACCGGCGGCGAACCTCTGCTGCAAGGAGCAGCGCTGGCGCGGATGGTGGGGCTGCTGAAGGCGGCACGCCCTGCCCTTCACGTGGAGATCGAGACCAACGGGACAGTAGCGGTGCATTCAGCGCTTGATCCAATGGTGGACCAGTTCAACGTCAGCCCCAAGCTGGCGCATTCGGGCAATGACGCAAGTCTGGCGCTGCTGCCGGAGCGGTTGGCGCAGTGGGCGCGTGACCCGCGCGCATGGTTCAAGTTCGTGGTGGCAACGCCTGCCGACCTGTCCGAGATTTCAGCGCTGCAAGATCGGTTCGGGATTGCGGCGGATCACTTGTTCGTGATGCCGGAAGGCACAGCCAGCTCCGTGCTGCGCGAGCGGTCGCGCTGGCTGGCAGAGGAAGCGCTGGAGCGTGGCTGGCGGTTTACCGACCGGCTGCATATTCATCTGTATGGAGATACGCGGGGGACTTGAACGCCCGCATCGTGCCAACCGAAAACACTTGTGCTCCCCCGCGAAGGCGGGGGCCTCAGGCGTTTTACGCAAGCCTTCCGTAACAACACCGAGGCCCCCGCCTTCCGGCTTCGCCGGAAGTTTAGCCCGAGCTTGTCGAGGGGCGGGGGCGCAGTGCTTTTGGATGGCTCTAGAACGGGATGTCATCATCCAGATCGTCGCCGTAGCCGCCGCTGCTGCTGCCCCCGGCGCTACCGCCGCCCTGGTTCCAGCCGCCGCCTGCGGCTGCGCCACCACCGCGCGAACCGCCGCCTGACGAGCCACCTTCATTCCAGCCGCCACCGGACGAGCGACCGCCTCCGCCACCGCCCATGCCGCCGCCACCAGCACCGGGTGCGCCGTCAAGCATGGTCAGCACGCCGCCCATGCCACCTACAGACACTTCCGTGCTGTAGCGGTCATTGCCTGACTGGTCCTGCCACTTGCGGGTGCGCAGCTGCCCTTCGATATAGACCTTGCTGCCCTTTTTTAGGTAGCGTTCGGCCACGCCGACGAGGCCATCGGAATTGAGCACGACCGTGTGCCATTCCGTGCGCTCTTTCTTCTCGCCGGTCGCCTTGTCCTTCCAGTTTTCGGACGTGGCGATGCGCAAGTTGGCAATGCGCCCGCCGTTCTGGAAGCTCTTCACCTCGGGGTCTGCACCGAGATTGCCGACGAGGATGACCTTGTTGACGCTGCCTGCCATCGAATCGTGTTCCTTCTGATCTGGCGAAGTGCCTAGCGCATGACCGCTTTGATTTGGGAGTCAGCATGGCGCTTTTCCCACAGCGTAGCGCTACAGGCCCGCCCCGCTGCGACTAACTTCACTGCGTTCAGCAAGTCTCGCGGCCCTCCCGCCTGCGGGAGGGCAAAAATCAGCGCTCGCACTCCCCTCCCGCAAGCGGGAAGGGTTGGGGGTGGGTAGGCCTCAGCCCAGCCCCGCCGCCGTAGCGGTCCAGAAGGTAATGCCCGCCGCCGCGTACGCCAGTGCAAACAGGTACGCCAACATGAACGCCGGCCACTTCCAGCCGTTGGTCTCGCGCCGGGCGACTGCGATGGTCGCAAGGCACTGCGGCGCGAAGACAAACCATGCGAGGAACGACAGCGCCATCGGCAGCGTCCAGTTGGCCTTGAGCCGGTCGCCCAGTTCCATCGCCGCCTCGTCCTCGTCGCTGGCGCTGACGGCGTATGTGGTGGCGAGCGAGCTGACCGCCACTTCGCGCGCGGCCATCGCCGGGATCACCGCAAGGCTCATGTCGCGGTTGAAGCCGATGGGATCGAGCACCACGGCAAGGCCATTGGCCAGATGCCCGGCGATGGAGGCATCGACCTGATCCTCACCCGGAGCGGCACGCGGGAAACTGAGCAGGATCCACAGCACAACCGTAACCGTGAAGATCATGGTGCCCGCGCGCCGCAGGAAAATCCACGCGCGCTGCCACAGGCCGATGGCGAGATCCTTGATCGTGGGCAGCTGGTACTTCGGCAGTTCCATGATGAAGCCCGAAGCCGCGCCCTTCGTCACCGAGCGGCGCAGCACCAGCGCCACCACCATCGCGCCGATGATGCCAGCCACGTAGAGGCAGAACAGCACCAGTCCCTGCAATCCAATGCCGGGGCCGACCGCCCGGTTGGGGATGAACGCTGCGATGATCACCGCATAGACCGGCAGGCGGGCCGAGCACGTCATCATCGGGGCAATCAGGATCGTGGTCAGCCGGTCCTTGGGATCGGTGATGCTGCGCGTGGCCATGATGCCGGGGATCGCGCAGGCAAAGCTGGAGAGCAGCGGGATGAAGCTGCGGCCCGAAAGGCCAACGCCCGCCATCAGACGGTCCATCAGGAAGGCGGCGCGGGCCATGTAGCCGGTCGCCTCCATGATCAGGATGAAGAAGAACAGAATCACGATCTGCGGCAGGAACACGATGACCGAGCCGACGCCCGCAATCACGCCTTCGGTGAGGAGATCGCGCAACAGGCTTTCGGGCAGGACCGCCTTGGCGAAATCACCCAGCGCGCCGACCACGGCTTCGATGCCATCCGCAAAGGGCGTGGCCCACGAAAACACCGCCTGGAACACCACGAACAGCAGCGCAAACAGGATCGGCGGACCGGCCCACGGATGCAGCAGAACCTTGTCCAGCCGCGCGTGGATGCGGTGCTTGGCGGTTTCCGAAAGGATCGTTGCGGTTGCCATCTGGTGCGCCAGCATGCGCCGTTCGGGCAGGGTGACATGCGGGCGCGGCGCAGCTTCATTGGCCTGCGAACGGTCCCGCGCCTCGGCAATGGCTGCGGCAAGTTCGGTAAGACCACGGCGGCGCACGGCAACGGTGGGGACCACCGGCACGCCCAGCGCCGATTGCAGCGCGGCGGGATCAAGCGTCAGGCCATCACGCTCTGCCAGATCGACCATGTTGAGCGCGACCACAGTAGGGCGGCCCAGTTCAATCACTTCCTGTGCAAAAACAAGGTGCTGTTCGAGGTTGGAGCTGTCCAGCACGAGCACGATCACGTCGGGCTTGGCCTGCCCTTCCTGCTCGCCCATGATGACCTTGCGGGTCACTTCCTCGTCAGGGCTGGTGGCGTCCAGTGCATAGGAGCCGGGCAGATCGACCAGCTCCACCGGTTCGCCCGATGGCAGCAGCAGCCGGCCAGCTTTGCGCTCAACCGTGACGCCGGGATAATTGGCGATCTTCTGCCGCGCGCCCGTCAGCGCATTGAACAGCGCGCTCTTGCCCGCGTTCGGATTGCCGACCAGCGCGGCAACTGTAGGCATTTTGCTCATTACAGGGCTTCGACCGTCATCGCGCGCGCATGAACGCGGCGCAGGGCGATGGTCATGCGGCCGATTTCCACCGCCAACGGGTCGCGCCCGGCAAACACACCACGATAGGCAAGGCTGACGCGCGCGCCTTCATCAAGCCCCAGCGCTTGCAGGCGCTGCGCCTCTTCCGCGACCAGCGCAGTCCAATCGACTGCAGCGATTCGCGCAGGCGTGTTCAGGGGGAGTTGATCGAGCGTCACCAGTTCCCGCTGCCATAGCGCGGGCGCGTTTGCAAGTCATTCGCAATAGAATTGCGCTGGATCAAGAAAAGGGCAGAAAATGCCTTAAGTCGCCGGATACCGCAGGCGCCCCAGCATCCGCATCAGCGAGAAGTTTTCATCGCGCGGCTTGAGCAGCTTGGCCTTGGCCTTTTCGAACTGCATCACGTTCTCGATCCGGCGATCAAGGAATGCGCGCGTATCGTCGTGCCCATCGCTGGTGTCCTGCGCAAAATAGGCCAGCGTGGCGGCATAGATCGAACCGAGCGTCATGCGCTTGGTGTAATGGTTATAGTCGGTCGCCGTATCGCCCGCGAGCCGCCACATCGCGTCTGCACTGGACCAGCCCAGCCGGGTGGCAGCGGGCACATTCCGCGGCATGGCCATGATGGCCAGCGCGCGGCGCAGCGCCTCTTCCTTGCCCACCAGCGCATCAAGCCGGAATTGCACAAGGCTGCGGATGCGTTCGCGGATCGGCAGATTGCCGATCTGGCTGGCGGGCAGCGCCTCTGCCATATCGGCATCGATGCGCGCAATCCATGCGGAGATCATCTGCATCGCCCCGCCTTCAAACGCAAAGGCAGCCAGCGCCGGATCGACGCCTTCCATTTCGGCGGCGGCGGCAACGGCTTCAGCCTTCCAGCCATCGAAGGCGGCCGCCTCGGCAATGGCCGGGGCAAGGCGGAGGCGCAGGGCTTCGAGCGAGGTGTCTTCGGTCATGCTGCTACAATGCCCGGCTCAGAACGAAGGGCCATAGGTCTTCTTGGGCGCAGTGCCCTTTGCCTCTTTGGAGGACCGTTCAATTTCGCCCAGCACGGCGCTGCTCTTGCCTTCAAGCGTGGCATAATCGCGCGCAGAGCGGCCCGAATTGTCCGGCCGGTCCACATTTGCGCCAGCCTTGATCAGCAGGCGCACCAGCGCCAGATCCTTGCGGTGGACGGCGCTGATCAGCGGTGTTTCGCCGGTGTTGTTCGCTTCATCGATGCGCGCGCCGGACTGGATCAGTTCGTCCGCACCTTCGATAAAGCCCATTTCCGTGGCCAGAACCAGCGGGGTGACGCCGCGATTGTCACGCGCATTCACATTCGCACCCTTGGCGATCAGGAACTGCACCCATGTAAGGTCGCGCCGCGCGGTGACGATGTGCAGCCCGGTCTGCCCGGTGGAGTAATCCTTGGTGTTCACGATCTGGGTGCCCGGCTCGTTCAGAGCCTCGGTCACCTTGTCGCCTTCCTTCTTGCGGATGGCTTCGAGGAACTTGTAGCCTTCGGAAAACTGGGCCTGCGCGGGCATGGCAATGGCGGCGGCCAGCAGGATCGCCAATGCGGCGAGAGGCCTGCGGAAAATCGAAAACATCACTTCCTCCTGTTGCGCACCCACCCGGACATTCTGCCCCTATGGACTCGCCTCTTGCAAGGGCACGGTTAGCAGAGCATGAACCGCCGCGCCATGACCCACGTTTTCAGATCCTTGCTCGCCGCTCTTGCCGCAACCTGCACTTTCGCGCTCTCCTCGTGCGGGGGCGCGGTGGCTGAAAGCCCGCCGCTTGAAGGTGCAACCATCGGCGGCGATTTCACGCTGACCGGCAAGGACGGCAAGCCCGTGCGGTGGAGCGATTTCGCTGGCAAGTACCCAATTGTCTATTTCGGCTACACATTCTGCCCGGATGTTTGCCCGGTAGACATGCAGAATATCGGCCTGGGTGTGCGCCAGTTCGAACAGGAGCACCGCGATCTTGCGGGCAAGGTGGTGCCGCTGTTCATCACCATAGATCCGCAACGTGATACGCCGGAAGTCGTGGGCGCTTTTGCGGCGAATTTCGGGCCGAACGTCGTTGGACTTACCGGCACGCCAAAGCGGATTGCCGATGCGGCGAAGAAGTGGGCGGTGTACTACTCCAAGCGTGAAGGCGGCACACCCGACGCCTACCTGATGGACCACAGCCGGGGTGTATTCCTGATGGGTCCGAAGGGTGAGCCGATTGCCCTGCTACCTGCCGACAAGGACGCCAAGTCGGTAGCCGCTGAACTTGCAAAGTGGGTGCATTGAGTTCCGACCGCTTCTGGGAAAAGCCGGTAGAGGCTCTCAACCGCGAACAGTGGGAAGCGCTGTGCGACGGCTGCGGCAAATGCTGCCTGCACAAGCTGGAAGATGATGCCACGGGCGACGTCTATCACACCAATGTCGCCTGCAAACTGCTCGACCTGAGGACCGGGCGCTGCAGCGATTACAAGCACCGCCGCGCCTATGTGCCCGATTGCCTGCGCTTGACGCCCAAGCTGGCGCGCGATCTGCCGTGGCTGCCCGATACCTGCGCCTATCGCCTGCGCGCCGACGGCGATCCCCTGCCCGATTGGCACTACCTGATTTCGGGTGACCGCGAGGCGGTGCATCGCGCAGGTCAGTCCATAATCGGCAAGGCGGTCAGCGAGACATTGGCGGGACCGCTGGAAGAGCATATCGTGCCATCGGACTACTTCGATGGGTGAGAGGCGAGGCATGCTCGATTGGCTCAGGCGGGCTGATCCCAAGGCGAAAGAAGCGCCTTCCCCCCGCGCCGTCTCCCGCCGCACAATCGTGGTGGCCGATCGCGAACTGCCGCTGGTGATCCGCAAGCTGGGCCATGCACGGCGGATGACGCTGCGGCTTGCCCCCGATGGCAGCGAAGCCCGCGTGTCGATCCCCGCATGGGGCCGTGTCGGCGATGCAGAGGCCTTTGCGCGTGACCGGGCAGACTGGCTGGCCGGGCAACTCGCACGCGTGCCTGCAGTGGCGGCGATAGCGCCCGATGCCACGCTGTGCTTCCGGGGTGAGACCCTGCGCATAGACTGGCAGGCCAGCGCCCGGCGCAAACCCATGTTTGCCGAGGGGCGTGTTGTGGTGGGAGGCCCTGCGGAGGGCCTTGCCACACGGTTGCAGCGCTGGCTTGAGGCCGAGGCACTGGCGCTCTGCACCGAGGATTTGGCGCATTATTGCGCGCGCGCCGGAGAAACCGTGCCACGCCTCTCGCTTTCGCGCGCGCAGCGGCGCTGGGGCAGCTGTGCATCGGACGGGACGATCCGCATGAACTGGCGGCTGATCATGGCGCCCGATTTCGTGCGCCGCTCGGTCGTGGCGCACGAGGTCGCGCATATCCGGCACTTTGATCACAGCCCGGCGTTCCACGCCCATCTTGATGGCCTGTTCGAAGGCGAGGTCGACGCCGCCAACCGCTGGCTCAAGCGGTTTGGGCGCACGCTTTATGCGCCGTTCGGCTGATGGCTGGTAGAATGTCCAACAAGCGCCTATCTAGGCCCGCATGAAGGCCTTTTTCCGCAAAGTCTCCCCGCGCCGCGCAGTTGTCGATCTGTGGGAAGTGCTTGGCTCGCCAAGCGAATACCGCTTCATTGGCTTGATGATGGCTGCCGCAGTAACCGGTGGCATATTCTATGTAATGACCCAGCAGGGCGGCCGGGGCCTGCCGCGCCCGCCGCAGATCGTCTATTTCCCCAGCTTCCTTGAAGGCCGCACCGACGCCGAAATCCTCGCCGAAAACCGTGAGGCGACCGCCAAGGCCCGCGCCATCGAGGCCGAGGAAGAGGCCAGCGCCGAGCGCGTGCGCCAGATGTATCGCGCCGTGGGCAACGCCACCGGGGTCGATACGAAAAAGGCCTACGAAGAAGGCAATGCCGAGCGCGCCGCGATGAAGGCTAAGATCGATGCCGAGCGCAAGGCGATCCTCGACCGCAATCTGGTGAAGAACCCCGTGTTCGAGGCCGAGCAGAAGAAGCTGCAGTCGCCAGACGAATGAGCGGAGCCGACGACCAGCGCTGGCTCAATGCAGCCGCGGCGCTGGCCGGGCGCGGGCGTCCGTTGAGCAGGCCCAACCCTTCGGTTGGCGCGGTGATCGTGCGCAATGGTAAAGTCGTCGGTCGCGGGTGGACGCAGGCAGGCGGACGGCCCCATGCCGAGGCGGGCGCGCTGGCTCAGGCGGGCGCGGCAGCGCAGGGCGCGACGCTTTACGTCACCTTGGAACCATGCGCCCACGCCAGCACGCGCGGGCCTTCCTGCACCTCGCTGGTGCTGCAAAGCGGGCTGGCGCGCGTGGTGATCGGCGTGGAAGACCCGGACCCGCGCACGGCAGGCAGCGGGATCGCAGCGATGCGTGCAGCAGGGATTGCGGCGGAACTGGTGCCCTGCCCTGCGGCGCGGGAATCGCTGGCAGGCTATCTGACGCGGACAGCGCTGGGTCGGCCGCATGTGACGCTGAAACTGGCGACCTCGCTCGACGGGCGGATTGCGCTGACCGACGGGTCCAGCCAGTGGATTACCGGGCCTGAGGCGCGCGCGCACTGCCACGTGGAGCGGGCGCGGGCCGATGCGATTCTTGTTGGCGGCGGGACTTTCCGGGCCGACGCGCCAAGGCTCGACGTGCGCCTGCCGGGGCTGGAGGCGCGCAGTCCGCAGCGCATGGTGCTGACACGCGGGGCCGCGCCCGAGGGCTGGACAGCGGTGGCTGACATCGCAGCGCCAGAAGCGTTCGGCGATGCGCAGTATCTTTTCGTCGAAGGCGGGGCACAGGCGGCGGCGTCGTTTCTGGCGGCAGACATGGTGGACCGGCTGCTGCTCTATCGCGCGCCGATCATCGTGGGCGCGGGCCTTCCCTGCATTGGCGACATTGGCCTTGGCTCGCTGGCGCAAGCGCACGGGCGCTGGCGCAATGTGGACCGGCGGACGCTTGGCAGCGATGCGCTGGACGTCTACGAGCGGGTCCGTTGAAGGAGATTTGAATGTTCACCGGGATCGTCACCGAAGTCGGCAATATCCTCGCGATCGAGGACAAGGGTGATCGCCGCATCACCATTTCCTGCGCGATGGACCCGGCGAAAATCGCCATTGGCGCGTCGATTGCCTGCTCTGGCGTCTGCCTGACAGTGGTCGACAAAGGCGGCGTGGCTGGCGAAGGCTGGTTTGCGGTCGATGTTTCGGGCGAGACGGTGAGCCGCACCGCGCCGGAACAGTGGCAGGCGGGCGCGCCGCTCAACCTCGAACCGGCGCTGAAGCTGGGTGATGAACTGGGCGGGCATATCGTGACCGGCCATGTCGATGCGGTGGGCGAAGTCGTCAGCGTGACGCAGGTCGGGGCATCGTGGCAATACATCGTCGCCGCACCCAAGGAGCTGGCGGCTTATATCGCGGCCAAGGGTTCCATCACGGTGGATGGCGTTTCGCTGACCGTAAACGAGGTGGCCGATCAGGCCGATGGCGCGTGCCACTTCATGCTCAACATCATCCCGCACACCGCGCAAGTGACGACGCTGGGCACGCTTGTGGCGGGGCGGAAAGTCAATCTGGAGATCGACGTTCTGGCGCGCTATCTGAAGCGGATGCAGAGCCTCGCTGCGCAAGCCTGAAGGGCGTTTTCCGAAGTGCACCTAGATGCACCTAGCAGCACCTAGGTGTCCCCAAGGCTACCACAACGCCCTCAAATCAGGCGCAATTCAGCACTACTTGCAGCAACTGTCCGGGCTGATCGCGCATCACGTCGTGACTGGCTTCAGCCTCGTGATATTCCCACGCAGGATCGTTCTGAACCTGATCGCGGAACTTGGCGAAGGGTGTCGGCTGCCAGCCATTGGCGAACACATAAATGCGGCGCGGGATCTTCGCCTCCTCACCGCTGAAGCGCACCGCCTCGACCAAAGTCAGCAGCGGATGATCGGACAGCACCGGACTTTCCAAGCCGGGCAGCGGGGATACCGCGCCGGGCTTGTGCTTCTGGCTGCCGATGTAGTGGTCATGCTCCCACTCTCCCGTCAGATCCCAAAGCGACTGGCCATCCTGCGGCAGGAACGCGTCGACATAGACGATGGCATCGATCCGGCCCCCAAGCCGCGTGGCGACACCGGTGATAACCATGCCGCCCCACGAATGGCCGACCAGCACGAAGCGGTCGAAGCCCGCCTCGGCGATCTGTGCGCAGACATCGTCGATGTGGGTGGTCAGCGTGATACCGGGGTGGAACTCGGCCTTGCGCTTGCCCAAGCCGGTAAGGTCGGCGGCGAGGACGCGGTGCCCGGCGGCGCGCAAGTCCGCTGCGAGGCGATCCCACGCGAAGCTGCCGCCCCACGCGCCGTGGACCAGCACGAAGTCGGTCACTGGTTGATGCCGTGCTTCTTGTTGTAGCCGTGCAGCCATTCCAGCGTCTTGGTCAGACCGCCGAACGGGTAGAAGTGCAGGCGGACTTTGCCGTGTTCAGGCCCGAGGCCCTTGGCGAAAGCATCGACCAGCTTGTCCGGCCCGGCTGTGCCGAGCAGGTTCGTGACCGAGATGCCGTATTTCTTGAGGACCGAGGTGGAGGCCCCAACGCCGCAACGTGCGGCAAAGGACAGCAAGCGCTTGATCCCGGCGGGACCGGGCACGCCGATGCGCACCGGCGCATCAATGCCGCGTGCGCGCAGTTCCTTGAGCCAGGCGAGGAAGGCGTCGGGATCGAAGCCGAACTGGGTGACGATCAGCGGGGCCATGCCGCGCGCTGAAATATCAGCGACCTTCTTTTCGAGGACGGCCCAGCATTCGGCCTCGGACATGTTGGGGTGCCCTTCCGGGTGCCCGCCGATGCCGATGGCCTTGATGCCCGAGCGTTCGAACGCTCCCGTGGCGATCAGGGCCGATGTGTCGAAGTAAGGGCCGACCGGTTCGGGCGGATCGCCAGCGACGATGAAGCATCTGGAAACGCCTGCTTTTTCAACCACTGCGCGCAGGTAGCCTTCGAAATCGTCTTCCGATGTGATCCGGCGAGCGGAGAAGTGGGGCATCGGCTCAAAGCCGAGTTCGCGCACGGCGACCGTGGCGGCAACGCGGGCGGCAACATCTTCACCGGGGAGGAATGTAATGGCGACGGGCGTTTCAGCCGGGATGAGCGGGGCGGCATCGCGCAGCGACGCTTCGTCCTTTGCCGTCATCTCGAGGCTGAAGCCATCGGTGATCCCGTCGGGCACCTTGTCCCAGTTGGGATGGATTTGGGGTGTTGCCATTGCGGGATCCTCTTGGGTCTGGAGGCAAGCCGCCCGGTTGCCTTTGCAGCAATCCGGGCGGTGCCAGTTAGGTTTGGCTCAGCGAGCGGTGCGCCAGCCGTCTGCGTAGGTTTCACGCGCAACGCGGCTGTAGGGAACCGGCGAGACGATCACGCGGACGTTCAGCTGCTTGTGCGGCTCGACGGTGGTCTTCTTGGTGCCGCCGTTTTCTTCGCCCCAGACCACGTGCAGTTCAGTGCCGAACGGGATTTCAGGGTCGATGGTGGCCAGCGAAAGCGCCTGCTTTTCGTTGTACGAGAAGCCGGTGAACATCGAGAGGCCCACGGTCTTGCCATCGGCATCGACGACGCGGTCGTAGTTCGACGAGGCGTAGTTCGCGAGCGGCACGTCGAAGAACTTGTAGGCTTCACCGTCCGGATTGAACATCGAAGCCATGATCTTGGCCATGTCTTCAGGATGCCATGCCAGCGTCACCTTCTTGCGCTGTTCAGCCGGGTTCAGGGCCTCGAGCGCTTCACGACCGTGGAAGTCATGGTCGAACTTCACGAAGTTGCCGTAACCCAGTTCCCACGGGTTGAGGTAGTAATCTTCGATGTTTTCCGAAACGAACGAGCCGCCGATGGAGCCGGTGGCTTCATAGCTGTCAGCCGCCAGCCATTCACGGAAGCCCTTGAGCTTTTCGCCGGTGTAGATGGCGGGCAGTGGCGACGGGATCCAGCCCGATTCCAGCGTGTTCGAAGGATAGGCGCGGCTGCCGCAAGCGATCAGGCCGAATTCCTTGCCGGCTTCCAGAATGGCGGCGCGGATTTCTTCCTGTTCAGCGTATGGACCCCAGATTTCAAGGCCCGGCGCGCCCGACATGCCGTGGCGCAGCGTCTTCACGGTCTTGCCGGCAATGTTCATCGTGGACATGTTGAAGAACTTGAGCTGTTCCAGCGGACCGCCGTGCAGCTTTTCGATCACGGCCCATGCGTTCGGACCCTGGATCTGGAAGCGCCATTCCTTGCGGGTGACAGGCTTGCCCATCGGACGCATCGGCGAACGGTCGTCCAGCTCGATTTCAACGTCGTAGCCACCGGTTGCAGCGTGATAGCGCAGCCAGTTGGACGCAGGTGCGCGGCCGACGTAAGTGAAGCTCTGCTCTTCTTCCCAGAAGATGATGCCATCGCCGATCACGTGGCCATAAGGCGTGGTGGGAACGTACTGCTTGGCCTTGTTGACCGACCAGCCCTTGGAGCTGTTGATCATGGTATCGGACAGCAGCTTGTGCGCATCCTTGCCGCGAATGTAGAGGTTCACCATGTGGTGCGACTGGTCGAACAGGACGGCGCTGTGCTGCCATGCCCACTGTTCAGAACGCCAGTTCGAAAATTCCGGTGCGACGACCGGGTACACGTAGGCACCCAGCTGCGAATTGCGCAGCATTTCGACCACGTTACCGTTTGCGTTGATTACCTCTTCAAGGTTCTTTGCCATCTGAAACTCTCCCGACTCGAAAAAATTTGGCCCGACTTGAAAAATGGCCACGTTTGAAAACACACGTTGAAAAACTTGTATGCAACACATACAATCTTGTCAGAGATTCGCAATGGGAAATGTTGCGCCGTATGAGCGCAACACCGATGGGAGAGATTTTGATGAGCGCATCGCTGATTTTGACGCTGTCTTGCGAGGACAAGCCGGGGATTGTTGCCCGCGTGACCGGCAACCTGTTCGAAGCAGGGGGCAACATTCGCGAAGCACAGCAGTTTGACGATTCGCTGAGCGGCAACTTTTTCATGCGCGTCGTGTTCGATCCGGGCGAAGGTTCGGTCGATCACTTCCGCGCAGCATTTGCGCCCGTGGCGCAGCAATATGCGATGGAATGGAACCTGCGGGACACCACCGTGAAGCGCAAGGTGATCCTGATGGTCAGCAAGTTCGACCACTGCCTTGGCGATCTGCTTTACCGCACCCGGTTGGGTGAACTGCCGATGGACGTGGTGGCGATTCTGGGTAACCATCCCAAGGAAGCACTGAACATCTCATTGATCGGTGACATTCCCTATCACCACCTGCCGATCACCAAGGACACCAAGCCGCAGCAGGAAGCCGAAGTGAAGCGCATCGTCACCGAGACGGGCGCGGAACTGGTGGTGCTGGCGCGTTACATGCAGATCCTGTCTGACGATCTGGCCTCGTTCCTCAATGGCCGCTGCATCAACATCCACCATTCCTTCCTGCCCAGCTTCAAGGGTGCAAAGCCCTACCATCAGGCACATGCGCGCGGCGTGAAGATGATTGGTGCGACCGGGCACTACGTCACGACCGACCTCGATGAAGGTCCGATCATCCATCAGGACGTGGAAACGGTGACCCATGCCGATGGCCCGGATGATCTGGTGCGCAAGGGCCGCGATGTGGAACGCCGCGTGCTGGCCGAAGCGGTGCGCCTGCATCTGGAAGATCGGGCGCTGCTGAACGGCACCAAGACGGTGGTGTTCAAAAGCTGACGTTATGATTCGTTGAATTTCAGCGGCGGCGGGAGCACCATGCTTTCGCCGCCGTTTTCGTTTGCGGGAGAGAACAGACATGCACGTCAACGCGCTGGATCACGTCAACATCATTACCGACCGGCTGGACGAGACGGCGGAGTTCTACCGCGCGCTGCTGAGTTTGGAACGGCGCGATGGGCCGCCTCCCCTTACACCGCAGAACGCGCAGTGGATGTATGATGCAGGGGGCAAGGCGATCATCCATATCAACGCCGTCGATTGCCCGCGCGCCTATGACCGCGAGGTGCAGCCGGGATCACTGACCGGGGCAATTCATCATGTGGCTCTGAACTGTTCAGGGTATGATGAAACGCTGCAGCGGATTGGTGCGATGGGTCTGGCTTCCCAGACCAACCTGGTTGAGGCCATCGGGCTGCGTCAGATCTTTACCGCCGACCCAAACAACGTGCTGCTGGAGTTGAACTTTTTCGGGGATTGAGAGGCGTTTCGACCCTATCTCCCGTTCGTGTCGAGCGAAGTCGAGACACGCGAGCGCTGAGGTGTCTCGACTTCGCTCGACACGAACGGAGATTGGGTAATCCCCGTTCTTCAAGCCGGAATCGCACCTTCCAGCGCGTCTGCCAGTTCCTGCGGCTTTGACAGATACGGGCTGTGATCGGCCTCAAGTGTCACGATGCTCGCGCCCGGTGAACGGGCAATCATCTTGCGCTGGCTGTCGATCGGGATGGTCCGGTCGAGCGTGCATTCAACATATGTACGCGGCAGGGTGCCCCAGCGTTCGGGGGTCACGATGATTTTCTCAGACCGGGGGGCGTGAGGTTCGGCCATCAGCCTTGCCATCGCGGCTTCGACCAGATCCGGCGGCGATATTTGTGCGAAGACTTCTGCAGCATTTTCACTGTCGATCTCGGTCGCAATGCCGCCGTGGACCTTGCGGATGATTCCGTCGAACGCGGGGTTCGGGCCTTCGAGTCCCTTGAACTCGGCGCGGCTCATGCCATTGGGCAGCATCATCGCGCAGATGTAGACCAGCGCGTCCATCGTCGATGGATCACGCTGCGCTGCAGTGGAGATAACGAGGCCACCGCGCGAGTGCCCGGCGAGAACCACCGGGCCAACGCCTTGCTCTTTCAGATCGCGGCAATGCTGCGCAGCAAATTCGCCCCAGCTTGCCAGCGTGACCGCCGCCATTTCTTCTGCCGTGCCGCCCATGCCCGGGAGCGTGGGCGCCACGACAGTGTGGCCCCGTGCGCGCAGGATGTCGGCGACCAGATCGAAACACCAGCCGCCGTGCCAAGAACCGTGGATCAGGACGAAGCCTGCCATCAGCGCACTTCACCCGACCAGACGCGCAGGCCCGGTGCGGTGCGATCCTCGCCCTTCAAAGCTTCGGCAACGGCGGGACGTGCGGCCACACGATCACGCCATTCAATCAGGCGCGGCGCACGCGCGGCAATTTCCATTTCGGGGAACATGCGTTCCACCATCGCGCCGCAGTGCGCATAGAAGTTGATGTCTGCCAGTGTGTAGGTGTCACCCGCCAGCCACCTTGTGTTGGCCAGCTGCGCCTCTACCTTGCTCACCGCATATTCGATCTTGGCCGTGGCGTTGGCAAGGTCCGCTTCGGTAAAGCCCGAACGCGCAGTTGCCCACTTCTTGCGCTGGTCCGGCAGCGGGATGCTTTCCAGCAACTTTTCAAAATCGCCGTTCTCGATGTTGCGCGCGATCACGCCGACCATGCGGTGCCAGCCATGCATGGAAACGAAGTTCATCACGTGTTCGTCGATGAACTTGTTCCAATACCGCATCTGCGCTGCGCCCGCCGGATCGCGGGGACGCAAGGGGGCATCGGCGGGCTGGGCATCGGGGAATGCGTCTTCGAGGTATTCGTTGATCACCGTGGTGTGGGTGATGATCTTGCCGTCATGCTCCAGCACGGGCACCTGACCCTCAGGGTTGATCGCGGTGAACCACGGCTGGTGCTGTTCGAACTTGTGCAGATCGACGTAGATACTTTCGTACGCGAGGCCCTTTTCCTTGAGCGGGACCATCGATTTGAGCGAATTCGCCAGCGGTTCGGCATGATAGTATTTGAGGGTCATCGTTTCACACTCTCATTGTGCCGAGCATGCCACCATCCACAGCGAGCGCTTGTGCGGTGACGTGGCTGGCCGCGTCGGAAAGAAGGAAGGCGGCAACTTGCGCCACTTCATCGGATGAACCGGTGCGGCCTTGGGGCACGGCCTTGGCCATCTGCAAGGCAGCTCCGGGAGGCAGGCCATCAAGCATCGGGGTTTCGATCAGGCCGGGCAGGATGCAGTTGCAGCGCACGCCGAACTCCGCCGCTTCATTGGCGACGGCGCGCGAGAGGCCAAGGACGGCGTGCTTGCTGGCAACGTATCCAGCATTCATTGGCAGGCCGCGTTCGCTGGCAAGGCTGCCGGTGACGAGGATCGCGCCTGTGCCGCGCTGCTTCATGGCGGGCAGGACGTGCTGGATCGCCCAGAATACGGATTTGACGTTGACCGCCATGACCGCGTCGAAGGCTTCGTCGGTGTAATCCTCAATTGCGGCGAACATGCCGCCGATGCCAGCGTTGAGGAACAGGCCATCGATGGCGCCATGTGTGGCCACGGCATGATCGAGCGCGGCGGTGAGCGTTGCCTGGTCGGCCACGTCGGCGGCGGCGAAGGCAGTGGTGCCGCCAAGGTCATGTGCGGCCTGTTCAAGCAGGTCGGCACGGCGGGCGATCAGGGTGAGCTTTGCGCCTGCTTTGGCGCATGCCGAGGCTGTGGCCCTGCCAATGCCGGTGGAGGCACCGGTGATGACCACGTGCTTGCCCGAAAGATCGGTCATCAGGCGTTCCTTGCGATGAAGTCTGCCCAAACCTGGGCTTCCTTGCCGTCATGGCCATCAGGTGACCACTGGCGCTCCATGATCGCGCGGGCTTCCGGTTCAGGCAGCCCGCGACGATCACGGTTATAGCGATAGAAGAACGCCGAGACGCGCCAGTTCATGATGCAATGGACGTGGACCGGGTTTGGCCCGTGCTCAAGCGCGGCGACAAACGCGGCGAAGTGTTCATCGCCCGGCGCATCGAACGGCACGGGGATATGCGTGTAGGCGATACCCTGCGCGTTGAGCTTTTCCCCTTCACCGGCCAGCGCTTCGGGGTGGGTTTCGAGCGCGAGGTTGATAACGTGGCGCACGCCAAGATCGGCGAGGCGCGCCACGTCCCTGTCCTCAATCCGGCCCGATGTGGTGGTCCCCGCATCAAGCCGCTGCCATGCGCGTATATCGTCCGGGTCTGCCACCGCCCTGCCGGTCAGCCGAGGCCGAGCACGCGGACGGCGTTGTCTTTCATGATGCCGGGCAGGACTTCATCCTTGAAGCCAACCTGCCGCGCCGCATCAAGCCACTTCTGCGGGTGGATCAGCGGGAAGTCCGAGCCGAACAGCATCTTCTTGCGCAGTTGCGTGTTGGCATACTGGATGATCTGCGGTGCAAAGTATTTCGGCGACCAGCCCGACAGATCGATGAACACGTTGTCCTTGTGCAGCGCCATCGACAGGCTTTCATCCACCCACGGCCACGAAGGGTGCGCGAGGATGATCTTCATGTCAGGGAAATCGACCGCGACATCGTCGACCAGCATGGGCTGGCCGTACTTGAGGCGAACCCCGCCGCCGCCGCGCATGCCGGTGCCCATGCCGGAATGGCCGGTGTGGAAGATGGCGGGCAGCTTGTATTCGTTGATCACTTCATAGATCGGATAGCCGATCTGCGATGCAGGTTCGATGTTCTGCATGATGTGATGGAACTTGAAGCCCTTCACGCCGTGGTTCTCGATCAGGTCACGCGCTTCACGTGCGCCCAGCTTGCCCTTGTGCGGGTCGATCGAGGCGAAGGGGATGCAGATGTCGTCGTTCTTGTTGGCGATTTCGGCCACTTCGTAGTTCGACACGCGCTTTGCGCCGATGCCGCTCTCGCAATCGACGGTGAACATGCAGAAGGCGATCTGCTGTTCGCGGTAGATCTCGATGATCTCGGGCATCTTGGGCCGTTCACGCGGGGCCTTGAAATAGGCAGACGCCGCGTCGAAATACTTGCCCATCACCGGATCTTCGGGATCATGACACGACACTTCGGCATGAACGTGGACGTCGATGGCCTTGATCTTCGAAAGGTCGATGGGCACTGGGGTATCCTTTGCAAGCGCAATTTCTAAAGGCAACCCCGACAACCAATGGTTGCCGGGGCTGCCAAGGTATCAATCAGCAATCAGACCAGCGCGTCTTTCTTGACGGTGATGACCTGGCTGTAGGTGAACTCCTTCAGGCCTTCGATGCCGTATTCTGCGCCGAAGCCGGACTGCTTGTGGCCACCGAACGGCGCGAAGGGCGAGAGGTGGAGGAATTCGTTGATCCACACCGTGCCGGTTTCCAGCTGCTCGGCAATCGCCACGCCGCGGTCGGTGTCCTTGGTCCACACCGCGCCAGCAAGGCCATATTCCGAGTTGTTGGCGCGCGCGATGACTTCATCGTCGGACGAGAACTTCATCAGCGGCATTACCGGGCCGAACTGCTCTTCAGCCACGATGCGCGCGTCTTCGGGTGGATTGTCGAGAATGGTGATTGGCACATAATAGCCCGAACCCGAAGGATCGACATTGCCGCCGACAAGGAACTTGTAGCCATTGGCCTTGGCATCCTCGATCAGTTCGCACACGCGGTCAAACTGCTTCTTGTTCTGGATCGGGCCGACGCCGGTTCCCTGATTGGCCCCATCGCCGACGGTGACGGTCTTGGCGTAGTCGGCAATCGCGGCGCTCATTTCGTCGTAGATATCCTCATGGATATACACGCGCTTGGCGGCGACGCAGATCTGGCCTGCGTTGGTGAAGCTGGACCAGAACAGCTGTTCGGCAACTTTTGCCACATCGGCATCGGGCAACACGATCGAGGCGTCATTGCCGCCGAGTTCGAGCGTGATGCGCTTCAGATCCTTCGAAGCGCCTTCCATGATGCGCTTGCCGGTCGCGGTCGATCCGGTGAAGGTGATCTTGTCGATATCGGGGTGCGAGGTCATCAGCGGCCCGAGCGAATCTTCGCCGGTGATGATGTTGACGACGCCTGCCGGCACGATGTCCTTGATCAGTTCGGCAAAGCGCAGCGTGGTCAGCGGCGTGAAAGGCGAGGGCTTGAGCACGATGGTGCAGCCCGAGAGGATAGCTGGCGCAATCTTCTGCACGGCCATCAGCACGGGGAAGTTCCACGGCACGATCCCGGCGACCACGCCCACCGGCACGCGGCGCGTGCGGCTGAAGCGCGCGTCACTGTCCTCGTTGATCGTTTCTTCAAGCGTCAGCGTCGACTGCGCGTTCATCATCGCAGAGCAGCCACCGATTTCATACTGCGCCTGCTGGTGCGGCTTACCCTGCTCGCTGGTGAGCAGACGATAGAGTTCCTCGAAGTTCGCATCAATCGCGGCGGCCATGTTGCGGATGACGGCGCGGCGATCATCGACCGGTGTCTTTGACCAGGTCTTGAACGCAGCGCGTGCAGCGGCAACCGCGCGGTCCAGTTCGGCAGCGCCGCAAGCGGGCACGCTGCCGATGACCTGCTCGTTCGCCGGGTTCACGACATCGAGCGAGGTTGCGGTGGTGACCAGCTCGCCATTGATCAGATTCGGATAAAGATGCGTCATGAATCTCTCCACTTCGTTATGATTGCTCTATGATATAGCAATCTCTCAGCGCGTTTCCAGCGCCTTATCCTCGTTGGCACGCTTGATGACGTAGTGGCGGATCGATTCGATCTGCTCCTTGGTCATGTACTTGGCCCATCCGATCATGCCATTGTCCACCAGCGCACCGTCATGCACAACCGTCTGCCATGCTGCGGCATCGGTGTTCATCGCGCTGTGGCGCAGATCGGGCAGCAGGCCGCCGATCGCCGCATCGCCGTGGCAGACCGTGCAGTATTTGCCATAAAGGTAGTTGCCCTGTGCAATCGTGGCCGGTGTGCCGACGGGTGCAGGCGGATTGAGTGGGCGCTCTTCAAATGGCGGCGCATCGGGCAACTTGCCCTTTCCGCCCAGCTTGAACACCAGCAGGCGGCTGATATTGCGCACAGGGCCGGACTTGTCTGCCAGCACGCCAGTGGCCAAAGGCCACACGCCGCCCCAGCCTGCGAGAACCGCAACGTACTGGTCATTGCCGACCTTGAACGTGATTGGCGCGGCAACCACGCCAGTCTGCGCCGGGAACGACCACAGTTCCTTCCCATTCTTTGAGGAATAAGCAGCGAACGTGCCCGTGGCGTTGCCCTGGAACAGCAGTCCCCCAGCGGTTGCCAACATGCCGCCATTCCACGGCCCGGCAAACGGAATGCGCCAGCGCTCCTTCTTCGCCACAGGATCCCACGCCACAACCGCGCCGGTGGTGGCAGCCCGCGCCGCCTCGCGCGCTTCCCTGTTTGCAGGCATCGCGCCTGCCGAACTATCCAGACCAATGTTGAAGCCTACGGCCTGGGGCTTCCAGTCCTTTTCGGGGAAGTAGGGGTATGCCGCGAACTGGGCCGGAATATAGACCAGCCCTTCGTTCGGGTCATAGGCCATCGGGTGCCACGAATGTGCGCCCCCCGCACCGGGCGTGCTGATGAACGGCTTGCCCGTAATATCATAGCGCGCTTCGGGGTTTTCGATCGGGCGGCCAGTGACGGGATCAAGCCCCTTGGCCCAGTTCACGGGGGCATAGGCAGTGCCCGAAATGAACTTCCCGTTGGTGCGGTCCAGCACGTAGAAGAAGCCGTTCTTGGGCGCCTGCATCAGCACCTTGCGCGGCTTTCCGTCAATCTCAAGATCCGCAAGCATGATATGCTGCGTGGCCGTGAAATCCCACGTTTCGCCCGGCGTTTCCTGATAGTGCCAGACGTATTCGCCGGTCTTGGCCTTGATCGCCACGATGGACGAAAGATACAGGTTGTCGCCACCACCGGGTGAACGATAGGCCTGATTCCAAGGGCTGCCGTTGCCTACGCCGATGTAGAGCAGGTCCAGTTCGGGGTCATAGGCCATCGCATCCCAAACGGTGCCGCCGCCGCCCAGCTTCCACCATTCACCCTTCCAGGTGGCTTCGGCTTTCTTGAGGTATTCCTCGTCGTTCTTGCCCGGCATGTCGGGCACGGTGTAGAACCGCCAGACCTGCTTGCCGGTCTCCGCATCATAGGCGGTGACATAGCCGCGCACGCCCATTTCCGCGCCGCCATTGCCGATGATGATAAGCCCGTTCATCGCGCGCGGTGCGCCGGTGATGGTATAGGGCTTGGACTGATCGACCGTGACGGTGGACCACACCTGCTTGCCGGTATTGCGATCCAGCGCGATCAGGCGGCCGTCGAGCGTGCCGAAGTAGAGCTTGTCACCCCAAGCGGCCATGCCACGGTTGACCACATCGCAGCAGGCCTTGACCGCTGTTTCGCCCGGCACCTTGGGATCGAATTCCCACAGCACCTTGCCGGTCAGCGCGTCATAAGCCTTGGCCTTGGACCATGCGGTGGTGAGGTAGATCTTGCCGTCGATCACCAGCGGAGTGGCTTCCTGACCGCGCGCAGTGTCCATATCGGCCGACCACGCAAGGCCAAGCTGGCCGACGTTTTCTGCCGTGATCTGGGTGAGCGGGCTATGGCGCTGTTCGTCATAGGTCCGGCCATAGGACAGCCAGTTGGCCCCATCGGCGGCGATGATGCTTTGCGCAGTTACCCCCTCGCCGCCATTGGCCGCCCCAAGCTCGTCCTTCCCCGCCATCGTGCAGGCAGCCAGCGGAAGAGCCAGCGCCAGCGTTCCGGCGAGCATCACGTGCAACTTGCGATCAAAACGCATCTTCAACCCTCTCCACCTGTCCGGCTTGCTACCGGATCAATTGACCATGCGGTCACTGTTACCCCAATACGGTGCCCGCAGCGCCTTCTTGTCCATCTTGCCCGCTGCAGTGCGCGGAATCGAGTCTACAAACGTGACAGATTTTGGCGCTTTCACGCTGCCCAGCCGCTCCTTGGTATGGGCGATGATCTCGGCCTCGGTCATGCCATCGGCCACGACCACCGCGTGGACCTGTTCACCCCACTTTTCGTGCGGAATGCCAAAGACGCACGCTTCACGAACCGCAGCAATTTCCGTCACCGCCGCTTCAACCTCGGCGGTGAACACGTTGAACCCGCCTGACACGACCATGTCCTTCTTGCGGTCAACGATATAGAGGTAACCGTCCGTGTCAAACTTGCCGACATCGCCGGTGTGGTGCCAGCCGAACTTGCGGATTTCGGCAGTTTCTTCGGGCTTTTCAAAGTAGGAATGCGTCACCAGCGCGCCGCGGACGCAGATCTCGCCCGCTTCACCCAGCGGCACTTCCTTGCCATCATCGTCCAGCAGCGCCACCGTGATCGAGCGCGTCGGCTTGCCGCACGACGCAAGCTTTTCGGGCGCGGATACCGCAAACTTCGCCACGTCCTCGGGCGGGAACCACGCCACGATCATCGGGCATTCGACCTGGCCGTAGGACTGGCACATGGCAGGGCCGAACGCCTCGACCGCCTGCCGCAGCTTTTCCGGGCTGCACGGCGAACCGACGAGGATGAAGATGCGCAAGCTGGAGTAGTCGTGGCTGCCCAGTTCCGGCGAGGCGAGCAACTGATAGAGCGCAGTTGGCGGCAGGTACATGTGCGTGACCTTGTACTCCGCAATGGTGCGCAGCACGACTTCGGCGTCGAACCCCGGCAGGATCACTTGCGTTGCGCCAAGGCTCATCGTCGAAAGTGCAACCGGCCCTGCCGCGTGCGTGATCGGCGCGGACACCAGCGCCACCGGATCATCGGTGCGCCCACCCATGCCATCGGCGGAGGTTTCAATCATCGTGCCCCAACCAAGGTTGGTGACATTTGCGCCCTTGGATGGGCCGGTGGTGCCGCCGGTGGGGAAGATGCCAACCATGTCCATCAGATTGCCGAAAGCGTCGACTTCCGGCTCAACGAAGTCCGCTTCGGAAACGCCTGCCATGAATTCGTCAAGGCTGGGATCATCGCCGATGCGCTTGTCGAGGCAGACGAAGTGCTGAAGCGTGGGGCACAGCGCCTTGAGCTGTTCAACTTCGTCGGCCTTGGACGAATGATAGACCATCCATTTCAGGCGCACGTAATTGATATAGGCGGCATTGGCATCGATCGCGTTTCGCGTGTTGACCGGAACCCACTTGCCGTTGGCACGCCACATGGCCAGCAGCGCAACCAGCAGCATGCCATCGTTCGGCCCATAAAGGCCAAGCAGATCCTGGTTTTCGAAGCCGCCCTTTTGCAGCGCCGCGGCGATGCGCACGGAAAGCGCCTTCGTCTCGGCAAAGGTCAGCGAAAGGCCGGTGTCTGTGTCGACAATCGCAAGCCGCTGCGGGTTACGATCATGGCCACGGTCAAAGTAATCGATAGCGCGCACTATTTATCCCCAACGGTTGATTTCTGGCCCCGGCGCCCATGCGCGGAGCGGTTCTGGAACGGTAGCTTTGGCCAATGCCGCCTGCACGGACGGGCGTGCGGCAACGCGGGCCAGCCATGCTTGCGTATGCGAAGCATCGGCAAAAGCGGCGGCCTGAAGCGTCTGCATTCCGGCCAACCAAGAGTACGTGACAAGATCGGCGATGGAAAAGCTGCCCATCAGCCAATCGCGACCGTCCGCCAGCTGCTTCTCACAACGCTCGACCGCAGCCGCGACCTTCGCCTCGCTATCGGCAATCTGCGCGGCATCGATTTTGCCGTCATGCAAGTCCTGCCAGCGCTCACGCAGGTCATCTGAAACGATGCTGCTGGCCAGCGCTCCAAAAGCGTCAGCCGGAATGGCCGCGATAGCATCTTGTGCGTTTGCCATGTTGCCCAGCAACGCGGCGGCAGGCGAAAGTCGCTCGGTGATCTGGCGGCACCACATCATCATTTCCCAGCGCGCATAGGCATCGGCGGGCTGCAAACCGGCACCGCCAGCGGCCTCGTCAAAGTATTGCGCGAGGAACACAGACTCGGTCATCGCCTCACCATCGACCATCAGCACCGGGCCTTCACCCTCGATACCAAGGTCCAGTGCGATGGACTCGGTCACGCCAGACAACGCATGGCGCTCGCCCGCCAGCAGATCGATGTGGCGGCATTCAATGGTAACGCCGGATTCAGCCAGCGCGGCAAGGACAGTCAGCGAAGCGCCGTTCGGCTCGCCGTGATAGAGAACAGCGCTCATTCTTCGATCTCCGCCATGATGAGGCCATAGCGGCTGGCAAGGTCCGTCTTGCCCATCGCCCAGGTCTTTTTCACTGCATCGCGCGCATAGACCCGCTTGAGCCAGCGCATGATGTTTGGCGTCTTGTCCTTGCCCGCAAGATCGGGCTGCGACAGGGGGAGCGAATAGGTGCTGTTGAAGATGTTGATATCGGCCAGCGTGTACTGGTCGGATCCGACGTAGGGCCGCTTGCCCAGTTCCTCTTCCAGCTTGGCAATGCCCAGACCGACACGGCGGCGGCTTTCAGCCATCTCAGTTTCCGAAAACGCGCCGCTGATCGCCTTGCGCCACGCCACCCGGCGTTCGGGCAAGGGAATGCGTTCGATCGCAGCATCAAGTTCGGCCGGATCGCGCTGGCGGACCATTGGCCCGACGAACACGCTCCAACCGATCATCGAGAAGCTGGGGCCAAGCCACTGGTCCATGAACTTCATCCACCAGCGCACGCGCCAGCTGTCCTGCGCATCGGCGGGCATGAGATCAGGCCCATCGAAGCGGTCATTGACGTATTCCATGATCGCAGTGCTCTCAGTGAGCACCAGACCATTGTGCGTCATTGCCGGGATTGTGCCCTGCGGATTGATCGCAAGGTATTCCGGCTTGTGCTGATCGAACAGCAACATATCGGTATAACGGCTGACAAAGGGCACGCCCTTTTCCATCAGCGCCAGCATGGGCTTGCCCGAATTTGCGTTCGGCTCCCAGTGATAGAGGGTTACCTCGTCCATCGCCTCGCTTTGCCTCTCTCCCGATTCCGCCTTGTGACGGAATTTTGTTAGTAACACATACTAAATCAGCGGGAGCGCGGGTCAAGCCCGCATACCTTTAATTTTCGTACCCCCGCTATGGCCGTTGCGTGGCCAAGTGCATCACGCAGATTCGGAGCGTTTCACTCGGTGCAACGCTGATGCACAGCAAAAAGGGCACGCCCCGCAAAGGACGTGCCCCTTTCGTTTCCAGACACCTGTCGCGAGGGATCAGCGCGCGGTCATTGTCCAGCGGAAGAGATGCGTGCGGCCTGAGAGCGGCGATGCAACACGCATTTCTTCCTCGAGTCGCAAGCCCTGCTCCTCAAGTTGTCCTCTTAGCGCAGTCCAGTCGCTCCAGCGTGTGAGGCCGGTCACGCTTTGCGGGGAACCCAGCACACGCCATGCTTTTTCAAGCCCCTGCGCCAGATCGATCGGCGCGGCACCGCCCGTTGTCGCAACAAAGGCCAGCGATTCCGGGATGCGACTGTCAAACACCACCAGCGGTGCATCGCCAAGGCTCGCGGCAAACGCTGGCGCGGCGATGGCAGAACCTGCCAACGCGCTGCCTTTGAGCATGGAGCGACGGGACAGGCGCATCAGCCTGCCTTCCCGAGGTAGGCCGCCACAGCATCAAGCTCAGCGTCGGTCAGGTCCACCTTGGTCTGCTGCGGCATCGCGCCCTTGCCCATCCGCACGACCGCTTTCACATAGTCAGCGGTCAGATCGTCACGGTTGGAAAGCAAGCCCTTTGCCGGCGGGTTGCCCGCCATCATCTGCTGCTTGGTCAACAGATTGGTGCCCATGCCGCCAACGAGGTGACAATAGCCGCACTGCGCTTCGAACACGGTCTTGCCATCGCGGCCCGGCTTCAACCGGTCACCTTCAGGCGCAACCGGCCGCAGCATATAGGGCGGCATTGGTGGTGGGCCTCCGGCAGGGGGCGCAGCATAAGCAGCCGCACCAATCGCCACCAATGCAGCGGCAATAACGATCCGCTTCATATCAGTTGCCCCCTTTGTAAGCAGAGCCGCGCTTGTCGGCATAGGCGGCGGGCCAGACGCCCTGCTTGCCCGGCGCGATGATGCCGTTGGGGTCGAGCGCGGACTTCACTTTCTCGTCGAACCGGCGCAGCGCGTGGTTGTTGAAATCGAAGGTTTTCATCACCGGGTCCATCCACCCCAGATGCGTGCGGTATTCGGCATAGCCCGCCTTGGCCGTCTGGACGATCAGCGCGTCGAACAGCTTGCGCATCTTGGCGACTTCATCCGCATTGTCCCGGTCATACATCAGCATGTTGACGTTATTGGCAAAGCGTCCGCCGATGGTGAAGCTGGCGTAGAAATCGACGTCGAAATCGGCGATGATCTTGCGGCTCAGCGCCATCTGATCAAGCACATGCTTGCCCGTGGCCGGAACCACCGGCGAAAAGCCCATGTGCGCCCCGCGCCCGCCGATCCAGTCCGACATCTGCAACGGCACGGCGGACGGCACGCCCATCGTCGTTTCATACTGCCCGATGGGATCGCCCTGCCGCCACCAATGTTCCTGCGGCGCAGCATCAAGGTTGCGCTTCATTGCCGCCTTGACCACTTCGGCCCGCGCCTTGACCACCGGCTCTTCGCCATAGAGCCGCAGCGCGACCTGCCAGTAGCCCAGCTTGTGCTCCTTGAGCAGTTCGTCCACGCGCCAGTCCGGAATGGCCGATGGCTTGTCCCAGAAGTCCTTGCGCTGCCCCTTCAGCACCATCTTGCCCAGCCACGAAGGGATGAACACGTTCTGGTCGATCAGGCCGGAAATCTTGAGCGGCGTGATCGTATCGATCACCCAGCCGATGTCCTCAACCTTGGGAATGTCCCACACGATCTCCAGCGAGGTTTCGGGCGCTGGCTGCAACCACACGCCCGCCCGCGTCACGATACCAAGGTTCGATTGCGAGAACGCCAGATCCCACGTCGGGCCATAGCTCATAGGGAAAAGGTGGAACGCCGGGTTGCCCGCCATCGCGCCCATGCCGGTGCGCACCAGATCGCCGTCGGGCAGCACCGCCTCGATCCCGCAAAGGTTGCGCGCGTGCAGACCATAGGAGGTGTAGCCGATGCCGTGTTCAAGCGCATTGCCCAGCACTGAACCCCAGGCATTGCCGGGGACCGAAAGCCACAGCGGCGCCTTCTCGCGCTGGATCTGGTCGTAAAGATCAAAGAACCCCACGCCCGGTTCAACCACGCAGTAGGCCAGCTTGTGATCCAGCTCGAGCACCTTGTTCATGCGCCCGAGGTCCATCACCACGGTGCCTTCCATGCGCGGCGCAGCAGTCCCGTAACCCAGATTCTTGCCGCGTGCGACAGGCCACAACGGCACCTTATGCTCGTTCGCCAGCCGCACGATCGCGCGCACTTCGTCCACGCTGGCAGGCGCGACGGCGGCCGATGCAGGCCACTCCTCGGTGCTGCCGGGAGCGTATGTATCGGCATAGGCATCGCGGTCGGCGTCGGTGTCCATCAGCCATTCCTTGCCGACGACACCGGCAAAGGCGGTCATCGCAGACTGGAACTGCTTCGGGCTGACGCGGGGCGGAAGGTGAAGCTTCACCGGCTGGATTCTCCCATGTGTTTTTCTAACAATTGTTATTGTTATGCGACTTTGCGACCGCTTGGTCAAGCCGTCACGTCAGCGCGTAATACTTCACGTAATTGCCGTCCGGCTTGCGCTCGCCCACGCCAATGAAGACGTGGCGCGTCAGCCAATCGTGCTTGCCCCTGCTCGTCTCGAACGTTGGCTGGGCGCGCAGGTAGTACTCGGCGTGAGGCACCGGCTCACCCCCGGCGAAGGCCCAGGCGCGCAACCGGTCCATCGTCCCCGGCTCACGCCCCCACAGAAAGCCCTTGTTCTGCATATAGATCAGCGTGCCGTCATCCTCTTCCAGCACATAACGCGCATCGAACGCCGCCGTGTCGTCAGGCCGAAAGAAGGCATAGTCGCCGCCCGAATTGGGCACAGCCCTGCCTTTCAGGCGCGGCCCTTCGAACTCACCCTCGTCAACGTAGACCGCACTGCGCATGCCGCCCGATGGCAGGTCTGGCACCATCTGCACGCGGGTGAAGCGCAAGCGGCAGGCAAACGCGAATTCGAGGCGGGGATTGTCGAGTGTGGAGAAGTCCATTCAGAAATTCCTTTCAAGCCACGCCACATCCCACACCACACTTCTCGTCGTCCCGGACTTGATCCGGGACTTGGCTTTTCTTTCCAACGCCGAAAGAAAAAAGCCCTGCCCCGGATCAAGTCCGGGGCGACGGTGTGTGTTGGCGGTGGTGGCGTCGTGCATCAATAGTTGCTCAAAATCGTCAGGCTCGGCCCGTCGAGCGGCTTTCCGGCCTTCTGCTTTTCCAGCTCGTCCTTGCGGGTCTGCGACTGCAGATCGATCAGGTAAGCGTGGATCGCATCGGCATCCTCGGTGGAGAGAATATCGTTCCAACGCGGCATCCCGTTCGGCACCAGCAGGCCCTCCATCACGATCTCGCGGAACATCTCATGGCTCGCAGGCTGCATCCGGCGCAGGTCCGGGGTGATCGAGCGTGGCTGGTTGGCGTGGCAGATCGCGCAGTTGCCGAAGAACAGCCCTTGCCCGCGCGCGATGGTGGCAGCGGTAACGCCCGTGGCCTGCGCAGGCGGTGCTGGCGCAACTTCCAGCGCGGGCCGCATATCCGGCATAAGCACCTTGCCGCCGCCCAGCTTGAACACCAGCAACCGGTTCATGTTGCTGCGGTTATAGGCCGCCGAATAGCGCGGCACGAACGGATAGCCGCCCCCGCCCCAACCGGCCATGACCGCGATGTACTGCACGCCGCCCACCTCATAAGTCATGGGCGCGGCCATGATCGCGGTGCCGGTGTCGATTTCGTGCAGCAGCTTGCCGGTCTTCGTCTCGCGCACGAACAGCTTGCCGGTAACGCCGCCGTGGATCGTCAACCCACTGGCAGTGGTCAGCACCCCGCCCCGGTCCTGCCATCCTGCGGTATCCGCCGCCCACACCGTCTTGCCGGTAAGCGGATCGATGGCGCGGATTTGCGCGCTGGCTGGGTTCTTCAGCGCTTCGGCATAGGCGGGCGTCTTGCGCACTGCATCGCCGAATGCAGGCGGAAAGCCCGCCAGCGCTTCCTTCACGTCGGGCGTGAAGATCAGCGCCGCATCGTTGTTCAGCCCGCGCGCCTTGTGGGGCTTTTGCCCCTCGGTCATGAAGATCAGGTTCCCCATATCCAGCACCGCGCCGATATACAGCCCGGTTGCCGGGTCATAGCTGGCCGGATGCCAGTTGCGCGCCCCCGTGGTGGCGGGGAACACGATCTTTGGGCCAGTGGTATAATCGGCGGCTTCGGGATCGAGGATCGGGCGGCCGGTCTTTGGATCGATGCCCTTGGCCCAGTTGGTCCGCACGATGGGATTGGCGCGCAGCAGCTTTCCGTCGCGCCGATCAAGAATGTAGAGGAACCCGTTCTTGGGCGCATGCAGCACCACCGGGCGGTCTTCGCCATCGATCTTCATGCGGGTGAAGATCATCGGCTGCGTGGCGGTGAAATCCCAGTTGTCGCCGGGGGTTTCCTGATAGTGCCACTTCATCCGCCCGGTCTTGGGATCAAGCGCGACAAGGCTGGCAAGATAAAGGTTATCGCCGCCTGCGGGTGACCGCTTGGACGTGGCATAGGGCCCGCCGTTGCCGGTGCCGACGATGACCAGCCCGGTTTCCGGATCGAAGGCAATTGCATCCCACGGAGAGCCGCCGCCGCCAATGTCCCAGCGGCTGTTCGGATCCCACGTCTTCAGTGCGGCTTCGAGTTCCGGCGTTTCCTGCGGACCCAGCTTGGGATCATGCGGCACCACGTGCCAGCGCCAGCGCAATTTGCCCGTTTCCAGATCGAGCGCGGTGACATAGCCGCGCACATCGTATTCGGCCCCGCTCATGCCCACGACCACATCGTCGCCCGCAATTTCTGGCGCGCCGGTGGAATTGTCACCGCGCTTGCGATCCTCGATGAAATCGGTCTTCCACACCACCGCGCCGGTTTTGGAATCCAGCGCATACATCCAGCCATCGAGAGCCGCGACGAAGACCTTGCCGCGTGCCACGGCCACCCCGCGATTGACCATATCGCAGCAGACGGTGCGGTTGACCTGCATGTCCACCTCAGGCTCGAACCGCCAGAGTTCCTTGCCCGTTGCCGCATCGAAGGCATAGGCGCGGCCCGTGGTGCCAGACGTGTAAAGCACGCCATCCATTACCACCGGCGTCGCTTCCTGCCCGCGCAGGGTGCCAAGCTCGGCTTCCCAAGCGAGGCCGAGCTGGCCTACGTTTTCGGCGGTGATCGAGGTCAAGCGAGAATGGTGCGTCTTGCCCATGTCGCCGCCGGGGCTGGTCCAATCGCTTCCGGCACCCACTTGCGGCGGCGAGGCGGCAATAGCGCAGGCCGCCAGCACCAGCGCTCCTGCTGCCAATATCCCCTTTTTGGCAAACCGCATCACAGGGAATCCCACGGGCTGGGCATGCGATAGGGCACGGTGATGAAGTTCGCCTCGATCTGTTCGATCATGCCGTGATCGATCTTGAACAGTTCGGAGATGTAGAAGCTGTGCGGCCGCAGCACCGGGCTTTTCACGGTGCGCCCATCGGTCAGTTGGAATTCGCGCAACCGGCCCGAATGGTCGATGAATCCGAAGGCCAGCACCAGCCCGCGCTCTTCATCCACCAGCGGAAAGCGGCGCGCGCGCAGATCGTCGTCATAGCGGTAGTTGCCCATGCGGAACTGCTCTTCGCAGCCCAGCGCCGATACTGGCACGATCTTGGCAAAGTCCGGGTTGCGCGTGGTCTGGACGCCGTTTTCCACGCGGTTGCAATCGGGGTGGAACTTCGTGTGGATTGTGCCGTCGTTGCGCTGGAGCGTATCGAAATAGCCATCGGACAGGCGCACCATCTCTTCGCGGGAAACCGGCGCTTCCGGCTCGCGGTGCAGGATCGGCTTGTCCCAATAGCGGCAGTTCTCGAACTTGATGCCGCTGTCAGACTGGCGAACGATCAGCATTTCGCACTCGGCAATCTGGCCTGCCTCATTCAGGCCGAGGCGCAGCGTGAAGGCGGATTCCTCGATGGGTTCGATCACCGTGCCGAAGTACCCAACCTGCCGCGTCTTCACATCAGCAAAGCGCAACTGGTAATCGCCCAGCCGGTCAATCGTGCCCCAAACGCCATCGCCGATTTCCAGCATGACGTTGTTCTCACTGTGATTCGCTTGCCTCGCCCAATCAAGCGAATGGGGATCGCGGGCGTTCAGCGCGGCCAGAAAGCGGTCGAGAACGGCGTAAAGCTCGGCGCGGGTCATCACTTCTCCCAAAGGTAGCATTGAGGCTTTGACGGCCTTCTCATCACAAGGCATACTCTACCAAATGTTATAAATAAAGGGGAGAGAAGCCATGCCGCGCAACGCGCAGGAACAGGCCAATCACGATCTGGTGCTGGAGATGTACCACAAGGTTCTGATCGCGATGGATAGCAGCGCGGTGGACCGCTATATCGCACCGGAATACGTGCAGCATTCCTCGCTGGCCGAACCGTCGGTGGCCGCGTTGAAGAGCTTTCTCGATCGCGTGCGTGCAGAATCCCCCGATGCCACGCAGACCATCCACCGCAGTTTCGTCGACGGCGATCATGTGATCACCCACACCCACGTGGTGCGCTGGCCGGGCGATCCGGGGCTGGCCGTGGTCGATATCTTCCGTGTGGCCGATGGCCTGATCGTGGAACACTGGGACGTGATCCAGGACGTGCCGGCAAATCCGGTAAACCCCAACAGCATGTTTTGAAGGGAGAGATTCGATGCGCCTTTTCACCACCGCAATTGCCTTTGCGCTCACCGCAACCGCCGCGCAGGCTGAGGAATGCAAGCTGACGCCCAAGGAAGTTGTCAGCCAGTTCATGGACGAATTCTACATGCAGAAGAAGGTCCGCTCCTCGTTCGAAAAGTGGGTCGATCCGGGCTATATCCAGCACAATCCCTTTGCTGCCACCGGGCGCGATGCGGCGATTGCCTTCCTCGAACCGTTCGTGGCCAACAACCCTACGCAGAAGACCAAGATTCATCGCGTGATCGCCGATGGCAATATCGTGGCGGTGCATAGCCACGGTTGGAACGAAACGGGCGATGCTGCGGCCAAGCGCGGGTTCGCGGTGGTCGACATCTTCCGCGTCGAAGGCTGCAAGGTGATGGAGCATTGGGATGTCCTCTCCCCGGTTCCCGAAACCGCCGCCAACACCAACACGATGTTCTGAGGCGGTGTTGCGGTTCGATAACAAGTGCGTGCTGATCCTTGGCGGAACCGCCGGGATCGGCCTTGCCGCAGCGCGGATGTTCGCGGCCGAGGGTGCGAAGCTGGCGATCACCGGGCGAAACACCGATGCTTTGCGCGCAATTGCTGAGGAGCTGGACGCCCTGTGCATCCGTTCCGACATGGCAATCCTGAACGACACCGAGAAGGCCCTGAACGACACCGAGGAGGCTCTGGGCGGCATCGACGTGCTGTTCGTGAACGCCGGAGTGGGCGGTTTTGCGATGGTGCCCGATGTCACGCCGGCGTTCTGGGATCATATCCACACCGTCAACTTGCGCGGCGCGTTCTTCGCCGTCCAGAAGGCCCTGCCGCTGATGCGCGATGGCGGCTCCATCGTCATCACCGGTTCCATCGGATCGATGGCCGCCGTGCCCGGAAACGTCGCCTATGCCGCCGCCAAGGCGGGCCTTCGGGCGATGGCGCGGATCGTGGGCAAGGAACTGCTGCCCCGCCGCATCCGCGTCAACATGGTCAGCCCCGGCCCTACCGACACCGAGATATTCAAGCGCGATGCGAGCGCAGAGGAAATTCAGGGAATGCGCGACATGCTCTCGTCCGTCGTCCCCATCGGCCGCATGGGCACGAGTGAGGAAGTGGCACGCGCGGTGCTGTTCCTCGCCAGCGAGGAAGCAAGCTTTATCAATGGGGTAGACTTGTGCGTCGATGGCGGTTGCATCGAATTGGGTTAGCGTAAGGACCGCCCACCCCGGCCCCTCCCGCCTGCGGGAGGGGAGACAGGACTATTGCGGCCCGCCCTGCTTGGCAGCCTCGGCCAGCGTGCCGCCGGTCTTGTCGGGCAGGGTCCAGATGATCAGGTTCATCACCATCACGCCTGC